>Ga0126342_10004818_pt1 | contig 23227 bp, 16 predicted proteins | sample Cyp1metagenome_FD_92528 | JGI IMG/M metagenome (GOLD analysis project Ga0126342, IMG submission 92528) | Coral microbial communities from Lord Howe Island, Old Settlement Bay, Australia - Cyphastrea 1 metagenome | ecosystem: Host-associated > Invertebrates > Cnidaria > Coral ...
CCTCACCGGTTTCTCGAAGAACTTTGCAAGGCCGTCAAAGCAATGAAGCGCTTCTGAGAAGAAGGAAAAAAGTGCTGCATCCCAAAAAAACACGAACTTATGTCAAAAAACGAAGTAGTTTTGAAGATTTTCAAAACCCTATTTTTCACGTCAACAAGAGAAAAAATGACGTTTCGCTGTAGCGAAAACGACATTTTTGTTGATGAAAAACTCCTAAAACCATACGGCCGTCTATGGGTCGGGAACCTAGTAGTTAATTGATTATAAGTATAAATTCTAGTTGATTATAAATACCATATAAATACCAATATAGTTATATTTGCTCATTGGTTATCTATAATTATAATCAATTATAGTTCAAAAAACTAGTTCTTCACCAGGCCTGTTGGGACCAATTTTCCCCAACCACTAGTGAGATGATGTGTCACATTGGAACTCATGATTTTGGGAGAAAACTCAAAAACATATCCTTGGAATTTTCAGGCTTAATGCAAGACTTGGGATGGGTATATGGATGTATGTGGTTTATCTTGAAGTTGACTCTATAGCATTTGAGTTGGGATTTGATCGGTGGATTTATCCTATTTGTAGACGATCAATAATGATCAAACTGATTTCTATTGAATCCAACACCGTAGATAATCTTTCTAGAAATTTTATCATTTGTACATGGTCAAACATGATCAACAATGATTCACTCCTCAAAACCAACCAGGTTGGTAGGGCAAACACTCATAATTAGCTCTGGAAAATGGCCCATTTATAGATGATTAATGTATCGATATTTCAATAGCCAGGTCAGTTCGTCGATGGGCAACTCATGAGTTTTGTTGCGCTTCATCCGTTGGCTCAAAAGAAGTATTAAGGGGCCTCAGATCAGCAGTTGAGTCACCCACCCGCACCCTCCAAGCCACACCCCCACCCCCACCGACCCAACAAGACTCAAGATGTGAGGCATTAGTAGGCCCCAATCAAGTTTTGGTACTGTCATCTTGAGCCAACAGTGGAGGATTTTGTTCCAAAATCTGGGAGGAGAACATCTACCGCCCCATAGCTGTCATAGCTACCCACATCGTTTCACCCTTTGGCGCGATGTCCACAGGGGCATTAGTGACGGTTTCCGCGCGCATGGCGAAGGTTTGGATGACAAAACTGGGCCCAGCTTTGTTGATCTTTTGAGGGTATATATGATACCATTAGCAACTTACATCACTGTTTCATAAACCAACCAGAATAAAATATGGTCATATTTCAAATTTAGTATTCACGAAAATGGGGATATATTTAGTATTACAGAGGAAAATTATATCACTAAATATGTTCATCCCCATTTTCGGTTTTATTATGTTCCGTATAGCTCCTAAGTAACCAGGGTTTAGTCTCAACTGGGTTTGACAAGTCCATTGGGTATGGGTCATATTTAGTATTCACTGTCCATTTATTCTCGAGGCGACAAATTTTCAAATAGCATCCTTTTCCAGGAGATGATCAGGGATCCCCAGGGCTACTATATTCCCATGTACAGTAGAAATTCCTAGATGATGTTTCAATATCTTCCAATATGATCCAATATGTTTCTATATATGTCAATAGGTTTCAATAGGTTTCAAAGTTATGTTCATTTTCTCCTATCCAGTTTTCAGTTTTTTCTACACGCCGTTTGTTTTTCTATACATATCCCATGAATTCCCATTATATCCTTGTTGATGTGGTGGTTTCCTAAAATTGGGGTACCCCCAAATCATCAATTTTAATACAATTTTGCAATGTAAACCACCCATTTTGGGGTACCCCCATTTCAGGAAACCTCGATATCCCCATTATATCACATTCTGGAAGGCGGTTTGGAACATGAATTTTTGACTTTTCCATATATTGGGAATAATCATCCCAATTGAACAACTCATATTTTTCAGAGGGATTGAAACCACCAACCAGATCATCATTAATCATGTATTGAGTCACCAGGTTTATGATCATTATTAATCATTATTTAACTATTATTGATCATTGAATCTCCATATCCCCATTATATCACATTATATCTCAGTATATCCTCATATGAAATTGACACCGCATCATTCGCCAGTCCACGCACGTCTACGTATCGGGCTCCTCCTTCGAGGCGCCGTGACAGATGATATCTCATAGGGAACAACGATGGAGATTTTATAGGGCTATGATATGTTATAATATAAGGTGTATATATATATAAATATCGATTACTTTTTTTGCTGTTGCTAGTACTATTGCTGTTATTACTTTCATGCTATTAGTAAATGACAATGTCTTTGAATGGCGTTACCCCTCCCCATTTGCCAAGGCTGATGTGACATTTGACGGAGGGCAACGGAACATGTTGCCAAGTTGTTTCAATCCAAATTTACTTGGTTTGGTCATGTTTATGCCCAACTATTCGGAATATAACGGGGGTGTCAACCAAAAACAATTGAACATCATACGTGCGCACATATGTGTATATATATATGTACGCATATGTATATATGATATATGTCTATATGTGTGTATACGTGCGGTCTACAACAAGGGAGGAAACAACTAACGAACTTGATCATGACATTTGGGTATCTTTCTTACACATATATATATATATACACACTATAATTATATCATATTACAGACCACATATTGAGAACTATATATATAGTATATGATCAGGGATATACTAACCAACATCATAGAATATTTGATACAATATTTGGGTGTGTTGGTCTATCCCATACTATATCCCATATGGATAGTCCATATGTTATATCCCACATGATTACTCTCGTAGGTGTGTCTGAAAATGGATACCCCATCGATGCAGGTGAAGGGTGCCGGAGAGTGGTACGTCAATGGCGTCTACACCAGAACGCCACAGACGGTCAGACGTAGGGGGGAAGACAAAAAGTGGTGTCTTATATAGGCCTGAAAAATAGGCCTTATATATGGTAGGTACCTCCTGTTTAGGATCCTGGAATGGCCATTGAAAATGGGGGAGATGCCTCTTGTAAACGTTGACATAGATGCGGAAAACAACCAGCATTTGTAGATCAGTTTCCGAAGGAGAAAGCAGGGGTAAATTGATGGCTTATCAGATAGTTTATCTTGCATTTGTCCGAGAATGTCCGATAATGTCCTATAGTTTGATGCTATTTGCGGTTATAGATGTTATCCCTCTGGTAATTTAACATAGCTATTTAAAATGGCCACAGAAATAGTGAGTTTTCCCATTAAACATGGTGATTTTCCATAGTTTTTTGTTAACGTTTACCAGAGGGTTATAGCCTCCAGACAAACTCAATGTCGGAGCCTCGTGCTCCGGATGACCTCACCATAGATGGCTCTACCCGGGGCATTTTTTGAGCGCCGAGTGTGAGATGATGAACCCGCGGTTTGGAACATGTTTTGAATGGGTTGAAACCAGACTAACGAGGACTAACCAAACGTATATGTAGCTGGTTGGTGGTTTGGAATATGTTTTATTTTTCCATATAATTATTGGGAATGTCATCATCCCAACAGACTGTCATCTTTTTCAGAGGGGTAAGTTGAAACCACCAACCAGGTAGTGATAGAGTGAAGGTTACAACCTAAGGTTTGGACTTATTCAGCTGTGGCAAATGCTATATGATGTTGTACTTGTATGCAAAGTAATATGTTTTTCTTGCCCAGACAGGTGGGGGGAATGAGAAATCCAATGGGGAACTATAGGGTCGGTAGCCCACCGCAGTGGTATAGGTGTCGGGGGCTAACTTGAGGATGGGTTAGATTGTATTGTATGTCTGGACTGGCGAGTCCTTGTTTTTTTTTCCCATTCCTACAATGATTTAGCAACCGACAATCCATTGCTTATCATTGTTCTTTTGGATTTTACCTTTTGGTCCTGGCAATTTTATAGTTATATACCCATTGTCATTCTGGGTCAGTCACTATATTGTTGGTTATACCGTTTGACCGAGTTAGACCCATGATTTTTTTGGTTGGTTTCATCCCCAAATCGTTCTTGGTGATATCCGCATGATCCACCTGTTATATCCTTTGATGGCTTAATGAGAAAACAGACAATCTCTTACATTGTTTCCATACTTTCCTTGGTCAACAAACAACATCCCCAGTTGGCCAATTTCCCTATACTATTGCCAGATGGTTGTTTGAACGCTCATGTTTGTTGATTGTAGACCCATTTCATTCATCCTTTGTGAGTATATCCCCATGGTTGTAGTTCAACCGCAAAACCGATGACTTATTGGCAGAGATCCCAAACATGTTTGGTTTGTGAAATCCGTAACCAACATGCACATTATTCTATATCTGGTTGGTGGTTTGGAACATGAACTTTATTTTTCCATAGATTGGGAATAATAACCCCAACTGACTAATCTTTTTCAGAGGGGTAGGTATACCACCAATCAGATTTTGTTGCATATGTGTGATGCTCGATTGGTAAAGATCAACGCCATTCCACAGCATTTCTTCCAGATTCATCACCCAGTCTTGCAAAGCTTCCATTGCAATCAAATGAAAGATAAGAAGAGATCAGCAAAATCACACGTCCTATCTTTTGGGTGGTTTCTTGCCATACATATATGTACCTACATCAATTGTCGATACATTTCTATAGTATATATATATATATTACTGTATTCGATTCTATAAGCCCATATTTTTTCATTAACTTCATTGAATTCCATATATTTTTCATATACGTTCCACACATGTCCAGAGTGATGTCCCCAGCGGTGATCCAGCGCCAGGTCAATAGGACCGATGTCGCTTGGCGATTCCTAGCGTGAGGGCAAAATGGTTGTTTTTTCTATGGCAAATCATCTGGATGAGTGATTACACTGTGATTACACTGTGATTACTCGTTTTTTTATCACCATTCATCACCATTAAATTTTGGTTAATCATAGTGATATTCTTTTTGATTCATGAATGAATTAATGGTAATTAATGGTGATCCATAGTGATTAATGGGATCTTTAACTAACATTAATAATGGTGTGCATCATAGTGATTAAGTATAGCTATAGTATATTGTTCGATCACAGTGATCCATTATAATGGATATATAGTAATATGGCTATAGGCTATAGGTGGTGATTCATAGTGATTAATGGGATGGCTAACATTGATAGTGATTCATATGATTATTGTTTAATAGGGAATGTCCAAGAATGGGATTATGTTTTTAGAATTTTACAATGATATCAATGGGATCATAATGACTGTCCCCATTAATTCACCATCAATGTTTATATTAGGCATACAATATGTTGGTACTTACTTATTATTTCAATATTAACAGTGCTTGATAGGGAATTCCCAACAAATCCCAATAATGATGATTAAGAGTGATTATTGGAATAATTAACTAGCACTTTTAGTGATTGATAGTGCTCAATAGTCATTATTAGCGATTTATATTGAATTCCAATAATATTTGGTACATTCCATTGATTAGTTGGACTATGCTGGCTTTGTAATGGTTGATAATTGAAGATTGAATGGGCATACCCTCCGGTGTCATCAAACGTGGCAAGCTTGGAAATTAATCATTTAGTTCGATGCTTTCTCCAGCCAGAAACCTCCATTTATAAGAGATTTTCCGAAATTCCATTGCCACTTTTGATGATCAGAGGATGTTCCAATGATCATCACACATGCTGATGATTACCCTCTGGTTGGTGGTTTGGAATATGTTTTATTTTTCCATGTATATTGGGAATTTCATCATCCCAACTGACTTTCATATTTTTCAGAGGGGCAGGTCAACCACCAACCAGTATGTGATGATGTTGATGGGAAATGCATTGGCTAGGTTATGATAGATAATGCTAGATTGCCCCAGGTTAGTTTGAGTTTTTCTTGAAGTGATGGTGATGTTCTTTTTGATGATTATTCTGGCCATGTGGTTTCAATCACCCAAAACCATAATGTTAGACAATAGATGATAATTGCTGTCACTGTTGGTCGTAAACCATCTCACTTTCTGGCACTCAATTTTGCACCCGTTGCCGTATAGGGCAAACATTGCAAGTCAAAACACGACCATAAATTTCACATCCAAAGTTGTATGGATGGTTTTGGCCCTTTGATACCCTATGGCTGCCATAAACCATCATAAACCTATACCATTTGGGGATGGTAAACCTGGTAAACAACCCACCCATTTATCTATATATATATATACATTTATATAACTAACTATAATGATAGATTTATGATAGATAATGCTAGATAGTTAATGCCTATATATCCCTATATAACTAACTATAATCATAGATAATGCCATAAACCTACTATGATATTGGGGATTGTTTCTTTTTTTGCCTGGCACTACCACATTACCAGCTGCACTGGCGCTGGAATCACCACACTCTTAAGACCGTGACAGCAGTCCGTCGCGACTGCAACATCGCGGGCCAATAAGTGTTATGGGAATATCATGGAATACTTAACTTATGATATACCTTCTGGTTATTTAACATAGCCATGGAAAATGGCCCATTTATAGATGGTTTACCTATTAAACATGGTGATTTTCCATGGCTATGTTAAATAACCAGATGGTATATATATATATATATATATTTGATACACTGGGACTTAACTCAATGTTAATCAACTTTGGGATTTGCTGCATTGCTGCAACGGATGTTAACACGTACCAGCAACCGAGTGCAATCATGGGCCCGGATATCAGATACCAAAGAAACTTGTGGTCGTAAACGTCCTGTTTTAGCATGGTTTCAATAAAATTCATGTCTGGTGATATTGGGGATGGTTCATTATTGTGTTTTTGGTTGTACAACAGGATTGTTGTTACTGTAGCATTAATGTAAAACTGATATTTTTTTAAAACGGGCCCTTTTCGGTCAATCACCGGGGGAAAATCGATGCCGCGGAGGTCTTTCAGAAGGCTGGCACGTCGGGGACCTCGGAGATTTCGCGGCGCACAGGTGGCTAGCTGGAAAATCCGCCATTGAACTAGTACCCTTTTGCTATTTAACATAGCCATGGTATAGATGGCCCTAATCGAAATAGATGGTTTACCGTTCAGCATGGTGATGGCTTCCATGGCTATCTTAAATAACCAGATGGTAAATGGATGATTTTCCGAAGTTTATACCTCCATTTAGTGAGTTGGGATTTTCCATGATTTTCCAGCCATGTTGTACTACCGGAGGGTATCTATAATGCCAAAGTTGTTTGAGTTGGGAATTACTCGTAGGTTTGGGTAGAAACCATGGTTTCCTGTCCATTTCCAACCAATCGAGTGAAAGAGGCAGAAAGCAACAAAAAAGATCCTATACAGTATGGGATATGATGATAAATGAAATATCTGTCTGGTGGTTTGGAACAAGATTTTTATTTTTCCATTCAGTTGGGAATGTCATCATCCCAACTGACTTTCACTCCATCATTTTTCATGGGGGTAGGTTGAAACCACCAACCAGATCATCATTAATCATCATGAATCACCATTATTATGATCATTACTAGCCATTATTAACCGTTATTAACCATTATTAACAATTGTTTAATCATGATATACCCTATTATTCCCATCAAATATCTGCAGATGGTTTGGGAAGTGAATCAAACATACCTTGGTTAACCAACCATGGGACCATGACTGGATTCGACTGGTACATCATCCCAAATAGTTTTTTTTCACCGGTAGATCAGACAAATCGTTGATGGTTTTCCTATATACTATCACAAACCCGTCACACCATCATTTTTTGAAAAAAACACATAAATATGTTATCATGATTGCATTATATATAGATAATTATATATATATACCATGAACACCATTGATAATTTACTTATACTCAGTAAAACCCAAGTATCAAAAGAGCATTGAACCATGAAGTTTTACGCTGGGTGAAACCCACCAGCCCAAAAGGCTGGTCAAGTTTTCAGGAGGAACCAAAACTCTTCCCGCCCCCTGAAGACTCATGGCAGGGTCTAGGTTGATGTCGGAGAGTATATGGATTTATATGGATTGATATGGATTTTTATCAACATACAATATTGGGATTTATATACTGTATTCCATATATGAAATTCTTGGGATTTATGTGGATTGATATCATATAGTCACAGAGTTGCAAGCCAAATAAGCAGGCATACTCAAGCCAAATAATCAATAATAGACACAATAAATAGCAAGAATAACATTAATTGGAACTATCCGTGGTTCAGAACAGGTTTTTCTGTCCAAAAGAAACAGGTTTGTTGTGATCATGATTGCTATTGGGGAATGATTATGAGTACTATTATTAATTATCATTAGATATAGTTATCCAATTGTCATCATTGCTATGATTCCTGAGAAGGTACAAGACACCCCCCAGTCATCATACTCATCATACCCCACATCCTAAGGTACGCTACGGCTGGATCAGGGATTGTTATTCTCCATTTAATCATTATCGATTTGCTTAAGATCTTAGACTTTCCAAAAAAAATCCTAATAAGATCCCACTATATTATACTATATTCACTATAGATTTCCATTATTTTATATAGGTATATTTTGGAAAATACCTATAAGGAAATTGGTATATATTTTTCCGAGGTATATTTTTGGATTTTGCTTAAAAAAATTGTTTCCCCAAAAATTTACCACGGAGATTCCCCCCTTTTTGTGGATAGATGTCTCCATCGATCATCCAACGAGGTCCTTAGTGCTGATGCGCAAGGGCGATGATGGCTGGTCCTTGGTCGACCTCCGAGGAAGTGACCCCATGGGAACCAAGGTTCAACTGGCGGAAAAGATGGGTGAGGAGGAAATGTAACATGGGGAAAATAGATGAACATAGTTATTTATAACATTGAAATGTTTTTTTTTGGAGATGTTAATGGGATTTAATGCGATTGAATTAGATTTTAATGGTGATTTATAGGATATCATTGCGATTTTAACGGGGTTTCAATAGGAAACATCACCAATTTAAATGGGATTGGCATGTACCATGATGGCTATGGGTGAAAATTGGCATTCCCAGAACAGAAAAAAATACAGAACAAGAAACGACTAGGATTTATTTGGGTTGAACAGGGTTTATATTTCACGGGATGTAACCGATCAATAAAATGATTGGTTGGTGGTTTGGAACATGTTTTTATTTTCCCACATATTGGGAATAATCATCCCAACTGGCTAATATTTTTCAGGACGGTTGAAACCACCAGAAATGAGATTTGGGTGTGTCTTGAAATATGACCGTTTCAATAGGGGTAAATTATGATGAAGCATCAAGTTTGAGGTCGCCGTTCTTTTCCGACAAACCAAAAAGCGCGGGTCAAACATGAATGGTACCCCCCAAAATTCCGAAAACACATCATCATGGAGATTTGGACAGCCAAAAATGGTTGCACAACACAGGCCGTTGGCAATGTTGGTGTTCCGCAGGCCGTTTGTGGTAAACTCCCATGTCTACTCAGGCCCAGCTGTTTGGCTACCTTGATGGGCCATGGAGCTACCTAACTGGGTAGTAACCCCTACCAAATCTGAGCACATGTATGTATAATTATGTATACTGTATTTCATGTGTTATAACTCACTCAAAGTAGTTGATTCCTACTGAAACTGGGTATCTTGGGCATCTCTCATGTATAGCCCAGCAAAACTTGTTCACCGCATTCCATGGCCGCGTTGAGAGGTACGACCTTCAAATGGTCGCTACGATCTGTGGAGCTTTACCACTGCCCTCGGATACCCGCAGGCGTGTCGAAGCCATGGCGTTGCGTTTCTACCCCCAATGGATGGGTTTTTTTCGTGATAGTGGTGGATCTTGTATAGATGTGTTGCGGAAATGTCAATGGTCAATGGAATATCAATGACTATTAAACATTATTAAACATGATTAACCATTATTAACCATAATTAAACCATTATTACCTCATACTAAACCAATGTTCCAGTCACCACCAACCAGTGATTATTAACCATTATTAACCATTGGTCAACAATGGAATATAGTGGTCAATATGGTCCGATCATGTTGTTTTTTTTTTCCGGTTTCATGACATGTCAATGATATTGGACCTGACCACCTGGAAAATCGGAAAAAAAAAACGGGAAAATCCATAGAGCTCTGGATTTCCACAGGTTACACTATGTTACACTGTAGATTTCCGGATTTCCCCTTGAGATGTTTTTTTTGGGATATGGGCAATGGGCTATACCCCATTTTCAGACGCCATCTGATATACCACCCGATTTCCCGCGAAAAAACCAATGAGATCCTCATTATGTTCAGAACATCTGTCACTTACCGCGGTAACATAAACCAATTTTGCGTATTGATTCTGGATGAAATGTCTGGAAAAGGCATCCAACTACCATGGATATTTTCCATGGAGATTTCCCATCAGGATGCCCATCCATTTATATAAAATCCTGGTTGGTGGTAACTGGAACATATTGGTTTTAGTATGAGGTAATGATGGTTAATAATGGTTAATAATGGTTAGTGGTTAATAATGGTTAATAATCACTGGTTGGTGGTTTGGAAGATGAATTTCATGACTTTCCATTCAGTTGGGAATTTCATGATCCCAGCGGACTTTCACTCCAAGATTTTTCAGAGGGGTAGGCGAAACCACCAACCAGATTATTATTAACATTTATTAACCATCATTAACTATATAATTACCATATATTAACCATATAATAACCATATTATATTAAATGGAATGTCTATGGAATTGTCCATGAAAACACCTGGGGACCCTGGGGATTTCCATTGGCACATGCGGCACATGCGGCACAGGCCCTTCGCCGCCACCAGTCGGGTGGGCGTGTGCCGAGGGTGAGGTGCAGAGAAAGCCGTGCCGAGGGTTTTTGCACCAGGGATTGGGTACTGGGTAGACCGGTAGACCTTACTCGTCTCATTTCACGAGAAGTCGTCTCGCAACTGTTTTAAAGTGCCGGACTGGGAAGTGTTGTTAGACTCCTCATCCCAGAGTCGTCATATGTTTTTGGGCATGTTGAGTTTTACAAATCGCAATGGCACGATGCTTTGGACTGGGAACTGCGTTCACCCAAAGTCCCAAAGTTATGGTTATCTTGCCGTGCCATTGGGATTTGACGCTAGTCACTGCATGTCAGTGGTACAATGACATGGTGGAGGTGGAGGGCTGTAATTTATTTGTGGAATTCTTATTCCTGAAGAATCGTTTGTGTGGAATTTGAAACCTTTTGATTGCGCAAAGGAACGCCTTTTTCAAATGGGGCAAAGGGCTTCAACCTTAAATACCTCTTACTGCATGATGTGGTTTGTAGTCAAGTGCTACAAATATGATGTTTTACCGTTTTACCACAAAATTTGTTCATCCTGAAGGTCAAAGTTCGCGCCGTAGGAGTTGGGGCCCCCAAACAATAGAAAAGTGTGACCAATAAAAATAAGGATTTACTGGAATTTATACTTCATGATGACCTCCAGGAAAACCTAAAATATATCAATTATACCAGAAAGCCCCTCAAGCTACCAATTGTCCATCGTGTTTTCTGATCGACCCTGCAAATTGCAGCCCCCAAACGATATCTAAGTTGGTGCAAATAAGTTGTTCTGTTTTTTTTTCTAGTGTTCTTTCATATCTTTCAGTTTTCCTTAGTTTTTTCCCTGAGCCCTAGCATTCTTTAGCTTTTGTTTGTTCAGTTTAGATTTTCTGGTTTTCCTTTGCGATTCTTTGTTTCTTCTGTAGATTCTGAACTGATTGGAGTTCCAGCGGTGAGATCTCCAAAAAGAACCAAATACCACACAGAATAGTGTTCTTTCCAACATGTTCTCTTCTTCTGAACATCTACTTTCCTCGCGTGGGGAGGAACTGACACCCGAGCACGGGGCATCAAGCCAGTTGGTGGTTGGGCGCTGAAGCAATCTCAAAGCAACAAATTTTCAAGAAGAAAGCTACCATGTAGGCGAAGACAAAACGCGGCCGTGAAATCCATAGAAGGGCATCTCAATGACAGACAGGCAGAGTGGTTACAGAAACCGACACGAAGACACCTTGGCGACAACATGAGAAATCCAGGTGGAGACAGGCGACGTGACCTGGGAATGGCCAAACATGAATCATCTGTCTCTTGGCTCCACAGGTGGACTGCATGAAATTCAACAGTCGAAGAAGATGAACCTCTTCATTTTCTAATGGGCACACACACTGTTTGGGAAAAATTGCGCTTGCAAAAAATGGTCATCTCAAAGCCGCGATTCCCTGCTCCACTGCAACTCTGGGCAGTGGAGGTACATCAATGTTCATGCCCTGCAAAAGACAACGATGGAAGGCTTGAAATGCGTCTTTTGAGAAAGAGATGCAGCGGAATCATCCGATGGAAATAAGTGGCAGTCGCTGTAGTAAAACACGGCACGGCACAATTCTTAAATCATTTTTGCATGTGTTTTACAGTTTTACATCAAAACTTCCCGGCTCGCCGCCGTGCCAAACTCGTTTTCACACAAAAAAAAAACGTTTTTTACGGGCAGGGTTTGTTACGCCCGGTGGGTTTTGACCTGGAACAGCCTTCAATGTGGAATGTGGACGCGCAGTCAGTTTCGCTGCTAATCATTTTTTGTGCTGGGAGCATACGATGCTACATGTTGCTTGCGATGTTGAGATCAAGATGGATGCAGCCATCAGCCATCCGGGATGCTGCCCAATACGCCTTTTAGACATCGTTGCTGGCAAGACAGAGTTCGCCACAAGCCTGGCGCATTCATGGGGTGAAACTGAACCAACAAACATAACTGGAGGGCCCACATTGAATAAATTGGCTTTATATATACATGTTTATATCCTATATGTTAAGAAACCGGATTTCTTTCAACTGATGGTTTCATGTTCATCCAAATGGTGTTGCAATCCATGGTGGCCGTGCACCGAAAAAACCACCCATCGGTAGAATGACGATTCTCGGATTTCATGAAGTCCAGTGCATCAAGATCATCAATGCGACCCCAGCTGTTCTAAGGCGGCCGCGTCTAAGGGAGTCTTTTGGAACAGTTACGGACATGGACGTGGTATTACTTGAGACGTGAAAAACATGTGGAATTAAGCATTTGAAAAATGAGTGGCTTGGGCCACCTACAGATCATAGAGACACTGGCATAGTCAGCAAGTAAAAATTGTTGCCCTAGACCATGGGACAACAATGTGTTACTTATGGATATTTGTTCTTGTTTCCCCATGGCGTTTTTGATAGCAGTTGTCATCCTGGATGAATCTTGCCCCCTCAATGGCGTGTGCATATGTGGCCCCCGTCACTGGAAGGTTCTCGGAACAAAAAATGTTAGATGTTCCAACTATTTTGGTCGATGTGTGTCCTTTTTAGAAGCAATGTGCTACCCGATTCTACCCAAAGACAAACACCAATGTTCACCAATAAATATTTTGGGGATTGATCTCTTCCTACTGGACCATCGGTTCAAAAAGGGGGATGAACATCCTTCAGATCATTTTGACTGAATTTTCTAAATATTGTCGAAATTTACTGGCACACAGGTTCGAAAGCGATGAACGGGTCAGTGGAATCATTTGTTGTTTAGATCAAGATCCTGATTTTTGTTGGTTGAACAATGTTCCTTCTTCCCCCTGCACACCACGTGTCCCTTTTTCCTTGGAGGAATGTTTTCCCCATTGTGGTTCTATACACCCATGGAACGGCTCATTATGCCAAGTTCGTTAGTATATTATATCCCATCTTATCCCACTACATCCTGAAATATTCAAGTGGGTCATGTATATCTTGTATCCCATTATCATATCACTACTCCCAAATTAAATATCCCATGTTATATAATATTATAGAACATCACTGTATTATGATATCCCATATTATCCAATTAAATATCCCATGTTATATAGTAATATATAATAATATCCCAGTATATCACCACTTTCAGCACAAGATAATTGCATGCTTCCCCCTCCGTCAGTCAGGGCCCTGCACCCATGCTGTTGCCGGGCAAATCTCCGCTGCTTCCCTTCCTCAAAAGTCCCAAGGTGTTCGACGAGGTGCTGTGCCGCTGTGAAGATGTCAGTTTGTGATATGTTTGTTTTCAGACTATGTTTCTTAGAGCAGCCAGTGTGTATATATATATATACATATTGTGTATATGTATATTATATTATATTATATATTATATTATATTATATTATATTAAATTACATTATATTATTTATATTAAATTGTATTGTATTATATTATTATATATATATATATTATATTATATATATATATTATGTGCATTTATATTTGCAAGACTTTAGTACTACACATGCTTTCTTTCTTCAGAGATCCTTGGACCAGAACTACCATGAGTAAAAATCAATGCGGCGATGTCAAAATTTGAAGTTATGTTCAGTATGAGCTTGAATGAGTAAAAACACCCTGCCACATATCCCAGCGCTCCTTGCTGGACGTGAGTGCCCCAAAGGTTTCAAGATTGCAGTGTCGACCCTGGATTTTTTTTCCACGCTTCCGGAGCGCTTCCGGTTGCATCATGTAGTACCCAAAGGGGGGATAAAAAACAGGAAGTTTCCTATCTCAATGTTCCCAATAATAACCCATTGAATCCCATCCAGACCAATAGAATCCCCTATTTCAGGATGGTTGAAGCAACCATAACCTCTATTTGTCATGGTAGATCCATGTAAATCATTTTGAATCCACAACTAGCTTCATATCTGATGACTCACAAAAAACATCAAACAACATCAAAACACATTGAAAAAAAAACATCAAAAAGACATCAAAAAACATTCAAAGCATCAAAAAGACATCAAAAAACATCAAAAACATCAAACAGATATCCAACAACATCAAAAAACATCAAAAAGACATCAACAAACATTTAAAAAACATCAAACAACATCAAAAAGACATCAACAAAAACATCAAAAATATCAAAAAGACGTCAAACAACATATTAAAAAAAACATCAAAACACATTGAAAAACATCAACATTATCAAAAAGACGTCAAAAAACGGTTAAAGTACCATTTTTCATGGTGATCCCGGTCTCCCTTCGCCGCAGCGGTTGTTCGTTGTTCGTCACGTCAGGAACCGGAGCCTGGTATGGGCACCTCGTCATCTTGGGTGTCCGGAGCTGAGCGGCAACAGTGTTAAAAATGGGGTAATTCTCAATGGAGATCAATGGGATTAATGAATAAATAGCCAGAGGGTAAATTAATAGTGATAATATCAATTAATATCAATATCAATCACTATATCATTAATCACTATTAATGGTTAATAAATAGCATAAGTATTTAGTAATTTAGTAAGCACGACATATCCTGGGATGGGGATATGGATGTATATGCTGGTTGGTGGTTCGGAACATTTGGATTATTTTTTCATATTTTTTCCATATACCATCCGGTTATTTAACATAGCCATGGAAAATCCCTTATAAATGGAGGATTTAATGGGAAGATAATCCATAAATGGGCCATTTTCCATGGCTATGTTAAATAACCAGAGGGTATTGGGAATTTCATGATCCCAACTGACTTTCATATTTTTCAGAGGGGTAAGTCAACCACCAAGCAGTATCAATGGAGATCAACGGTTATTAGCTGCTGAATCAACCAGTTAGTATTTTTTCAATAATGTACCCTCTGGTAAACTAACATAGCTATGGAAAATCACCATTGTTAATGGGAAAACCAACTATTTTCAATAATGTATCCATGGGTCAATTAATTACAATCGTTAGTATCATTACTTATCATTGTTGTATTGATGTAATGGTTATTGCAACAACGGTTATTAATTAAGCAATAATGTTGATTCCAATCATTTTGGCCTATTACTAGTGATCAACTTAGCCCATATGGTCTCCCAATGAAAAAAACAAATTTAAATAAGCATCTCGTTTGGATGATATTTATTCTTGTAGGGAAAGGAATAATTCGGATAATCTGAGATTTAACCGTTCTTTTTGTAATAAGATTGCACTTGGGATTGATGATCTAGTTTAACTGCCAATGTACTCTTGGAATCAAACACAAGTATCATGTATTGCAAAAATACGATGGACTGTTGATATTCCACTTGCCAGGTGTCTGCTTGGAAAGGGCATCTCCAATTTCATGCCTTGGGCATCTTGGCACTTCAGAATGAAGCGCTGCAGCCCGTTACGAACGTGGACAAACGATGATGCCGTACTGTTCCCGTGGTAGACCCATGATGGCCTCGATTGTTGGCGCCTACTTGGCTGCCCGCCCAAAATGGGATGATTTGAAATCACCCAGAATTGGGAGATGAAGAACTCTCACGGCAGACTGTTCTACTATGATTTGAGTTTGTCTATTTCTTTTTTAGTTCAGTTTCATGTCGTGGTTGAGAACATCATTTTCCAAATTACTGTGCAATGGTCATACATGTTTCAATGAATTGATTTCTTGCCGTAAGCCGCCGGCTTTGACATTTTGACAGCCGGGAAATTGACACATTCGCGGCTTCGCGGCTTCACCGTATTGTGTTCACACATACCGAATCATGGCATCATGGCATGACTAGTACTGAAATCTGGTTGCCCAAAAAATGAACATCAATGGAGGTTTCAGTAAAGTACTAGTCAAGTATGGTACCCCCATTTATGGAAACCTCCATCAATGAACATCTGGAGGTTTCCATAAATGGGGGTACCCCCAAAATCGATGGTTCGGTTTATCATGGAAAATCACATTAAAATAGGGAAGATGACTGGGGGTACCCCTAGTTTAGGAAACTTCCATATTTGATATATTTGATGATGTTAGTAGTTCCTGCAAAAACCTTGGATAGCCTGTAAGAAGTGTTTTTTGTGTATCTCAGCTTAGCCAGGTACATCGAGAGGTCTCACAAATTCTTTTTTGGCTAAGGTCATGGATTATGAAAAAGTACCCCAAATCGCAGGCGATCTTGGAAAACACACTAATTCCGGGGATGGTTTGCGTTCATTGCAATACACAATCTTTTTTTGTTATGAAATGCTATGAGTATGAAGCGATATGAACCAGCCCAATTAACCCCATCAACACCATTAAGTACAATAACCCTATTGGAACCGTATAAGATGATATAGTAAGAGTTGACGTGTGATTATTCCTATTGAGGAACCATTATAACCCGCCGGTGGCAATGGTAAATTCCTCATCCATCGCTGATTTTCCCATCAAAACCTACATTTGTGTGATTTGCCAGCTTGCCGAGTTTGATTAGCAGCGGGTACACCCAATAAAACCTCTATACATGATGATTAGTCACCAAAATTCTGAGTTTTCAGTCCATTATAATCACTATTTATCTATCTATCACCTTTTGAATACCATTCATTGAGCTAAATCCCATGATTTTCCCATGCGAAATCCCATTAAAACATCCATAAATCGATAGGTCCAGTGCCTCGCGAAGAGCTGCACAGCAAGCGTTGCTTGGAGTCAACGGTTCAGCTGTGAAAATAAATGGATTGGTTTAAGGGAAAATCTACAGGAAATCAGTTATTTTCCATGTCTTTTTCCATCAATTAATATCAATTATGAGGGGCTTTTGGACTGGGTTGCCCTGAATTTTGGGATGAACATCATTGTAAGACTGCGACGATCAGTAGGATTAACAAACCATTTGAAGGTTCTTGAATGGGGGATTACACAACCATTGAATCATATCAAAATATCGGAGAGGATAATAGGGATTTAACAGGATTTAATCTGTTTGGGGATTCCTATAATCCATCGCAATTGGGGTTACGCTGTTTTCACACCAAGCAAAATATTTGGAGGAATGGATCAGCGTAAGATATACATTTTCATCATCCCCCATCCACAATATCCATGAGGCAAAAAATTGTGGATGGTGTGTGTGCAATATTGGATCTACAATGGTGCTGATATTGAGGGTCTCAAACCCAAAACCAGACTGCAATGGATTGGGCTAATTATTGGCAGCAGCAGAGCGGCAGCAGCAGAAGTCACGGATGAGGGGCTTGGATTTGGAAACCCAAAAGCTCTATTTGCTTATGCATGCTGCGCACAAAAATTGCGTTGCATGTGTGGAATATTGGATCCGCAATGGTGTTGATGCTGAAGAGAAATCGGTACACTCAGGCTACTCTGCTATGGATTGGGCCGAGTGGGGCAAGGCGCACGAAGCGCTTGCAGTATTGCAAGCAGAGTGCGGAATGGAGCCGGTTCGGAATTGTGGGAAGCTGCTGTGACTGGTGACGTTCAAACTGTTTGCTATTGGTTGTATGTAGAATGTGGCGGTGCGCCATAAAATTGCCATTTAAAAAAAACATAGATCCACCAGAAAATGTTCTCTCTCTCTATATATATATAATATAATCCCTTACTCTTAATACTAAACTCACCCTAATAATAAACACCTGAGGTAATTTTTAGTATTAGGCTGGTATTCATTATTAGGGAACGAAAGCGGACCCTAATAATAAGTCTAAACCCTTAATAAAAACAACATTTTTTCGATTTCAAATCAATTAAATTTCCTTGTATAACGCAATTAAAATATTGCCAAACACTAAATTTCGAAGCGGACCTTAATAATAAGTTAACATTCTTAAACAAAAAACCGGTTTTTGATTTCAAAATCAATTAAATTTCCTTTTATAACGCAATTGAATTATTGAAGCTTCCCCCCAATATTTAATAAACAACCCTAATATAAAAAAATAACATTTTCGGACGGACTCTAATAAAAAAATATAAAAAACACACCGGGGTTGATTGACTAGTTTTTATTATTAGGGGATGACACCGACAAATAGTGGCTTTATTTTTAAATTGTGGTCTAAAGGGGATCAATTAAAAGTCAAATTGGCCAACCTGAAATTTTCCAAAATTAGAGATGGACCCTAGTTTTCATTATTCGGGGGTGTTTTTGTAATAGGGGGAAGGGATTAATATAAGTATAGATCCACTATCGATCCACTATAGATCTTCTATAGATCCACAAAATCAATTGCCATAGATCCACTATATCCATTGCCATAGATCCACTATATCCATTGCCATGAACATGCCATAAGATTGCCTTTTTTGTTTTTTTTTCTAAAATTCCCATAGGAAATCCATAGATCCACCATAATTCCTATAGAAAAATCCATAGAACTTCTATAGATCCACAAAATCAATTGCCATAAAACCCATAGATAATCCATAGAAAAAAAAATATAATTTAATAATCCACTAATCCATAGATAATCCACTAATATCCATTATAATTCCCATAGAAAATCCACCAAGAAAACCGACATTTTGGATCCACCATCCATTTTGTTCCTGAGACACGACGCCTTGGAGCCGGTCACCAAACGTCCCTTGCGCGGTCCCTCGGGGCGGCCCATTGTGGTGGCCAACCCGGCGGGGATGCCCGGACGTTACCCCAGAAATGTCGTGAGAAATGGCGATTTCATGGGTGTTTCAATGGGAAAATCGTGATTTTCTGGGAATTTATGGTGATTTTATGGGAGTTTCAATGGGAAAATGATGATTTCATGGGAATTGATTGGTGAAAATATGTAAAAATAGGGTGATTTTGGAAAAACATGGTGGTTTACTGGAATTCAAATGAGGAACATCATGATTTAATGCGATTTAAACATGATTTAACATGTTTTGAATGGGATATAATTGCGGGGATGTCATGGAAACATTTATGGGAATATGATGGGAAGATATGGCATTTTGCCACCCAAAATCGAAATTCAGCTAATAGATATGATGATTTAATGAACAACATTATGGATTAACAGGTTTTCGTGGGACATGTTTGATAGGGTTGAACCAAGAAACATGTGGATTTTGCCAACCAGTCGATGTTTTTTTTTAGGTGGGAAAAACATTGGCATCACGTGTGCCAGCTTGATTTTCATTTTTTGTTGTTAAAACAAGGGAACATGATCAGTTCAAGGGGGTGCTTCGCCAGTTATCTACATTTTTGTTAGTAAATCCATGTGAATCCATAGCATGTTGCGGTCGGTGGTAAATCATAACCCTTTTCACTGGTTTCACCAGTTTTTTACCCGTTTCCCAATGGTTTGCTAGTGGTTCGGTAAACCTTTACTAACACGGGGCAAGGGTTTGGGGTTCCCCCAAGTTGATCAACAGAGTCAGAGGGCATTCCCGTTAACATTATACTTACCAATGAACATAGTTGATATTATGATATTATGTAAGCAACTAAATGTTGGCTTTGACATGATATATACTTGGGGTGTATATATATATATATTGTTGTTGTTGATTCAAACCAATGTGGTTGTTGATTCTATCCCAACGAAAATTTCTCTCAAGGCCAAAGGCGGCGCGGTGCCCGATGGGTCCGGGCACCCAGATTTGTTCCCATAGCCATGGAGAATGGTCCATTTACTTTGATTGATTTCCCTATCTCAATGGGTGATTTTCCAGTTCGCGAACTGTTGAACCCCCATGATGCGATCGCATCACTGCTGTCGGCCATGGATGGTTCAGTTGGTCAGGGCCTAGCTAAGTGACAAATTAACATCGTAAAAAACATGCTGAGCATTCACATGTGTGAATTAGATTACCAATTGCTTAGATTACTAATTACCAGATGTGTAATGTTGCAGTTCTTCACATTTGATAATGACAAGTCCAGGTTGCAAATCTATGCAGAATCTATGCTACGGAAAATAATGTCAAATCACCATGTTTGGTAGGTAAATCATCGAACTCAACCGGCCATCTATACCATCGCAAACTCTTAGCCCTTACCAAAGGGTAAATCAAAGCATCACTAAATCATCATTGAGAGTGGTTAAATCCCTCTGCTAATCACATGAATGGTGATTTTAATCCCATTTTAGAAATCCCAGAAAAAATCACCATGAAATCCCACTAAATCACCATATGTCTAGTGGTTAAATCCCATGAAATCACCCGAAATCACCATCCGAAATCCCATCTTTTGCGGGTGCGAGCGCTGAACAATTCCAGGGCGCGCTCGCAACCGTTGTTGCAGTCGCTGAAGACCGCGGGACCAAGGAGATGGGTAAAGCAACATGTGATATGGATGAACAGTTATAGGTGGTATGTATATAGATGTTTATTGGGTAAACAGTTATATAGGTATATAGGTGATATATATATATAGTATAGTGTTGTTTGATACAAATATATGGGATATGTAATATGGTATGTAGATACAGTGATATGGGTAAAACAATATCTTTTTTGCACCATCTCCCTGTCATCACCATTTTTATAGGTGGTATAAACAATTCCCAATTGTTTGGCGTTCTACCCGGTTGGTAGATTGTTGTTCTCATGCATCTCATCTGTTAAGCAGTGGCTGCATTCTAGCCTGATAGCCCGGTTGGTTGATTTTTTGGGTTTGGGGATGATATGTTTTTTGATGTTTAATCCCAGGAAACTAATCAGAGTAACCAATGATTGGAATTCCAAAAGCTGATAATTACTATATAATTACTGAATTAAGCTATTAGTTGATGGATGAATCATAATAAATCATGGTGAATATCATGAAAAATCAACGGGGAGTCAAGTATGTACAAGACATGGACCAAAACTCCTTCACTCTTTGGTGTCACTGCTTTGACCGAACTCTCACGACCTCTACCATGGTTAGGACTAGGGAATGCCCAGATATATCCCTCCCATTTTAGTTGCTAAATCACAGAAGTGTCCAAGTTAAATCCCTAGTTTTTATGGTTAAATCCCTAGTCATGTACTGTTCTGCGCGGTATGTGACTTGTTCATACTTTTTCCCGCTTAGATGTGGGTGGAGAAGTAGAAGTTCTCAGGGATTTGTTGATGGTTGGAGCAGGATCCAGACTTCCGTGCTGGACTTGTCCCTATCTTGGATGGTGTTAGAATGCGTTTTGGATGGTTACATCAGTTAAACCCAATAATCCAACCTCCAAGTTTGGTTAAACTATCATTACATCGCTTTATATAAATCCCAATCAAAATGTGGTAAAAACCCAATAGCAATGATAGCATCCCAATCAACATGCCCCCAAAAAAACAATTAACATTTAATAACACATATTTCATATCATAAAATCCGACAAAAACATCCCAATAACAATAGTTTTCCCAAGTATGGTATGTTGTATCACTAATATTATTGATTTAACATTTACCATAGAATTACCAAAAAAATCCAAACATTGCCATAGTTTTCAAGTTAAATCAATGGTAAATTCCCGGTATTTCCGGCGAGCTGACAGGAGCACTAGAGCTCCACCGGGCACCATGGTGAACTTCCTGCTGGGCACCCGATAAATGTGGGATGTGGAGCCTTGGAGCCTCCAGATGTCGGTACGACATCCTAAGATTCGTAGGGAATATATAAGGATACCATAGGATACCTATCATAATCTTATATCAATAATATATATATATATATATATCCACATCAACATTGATACCATAGGATAATCAACATTCATACTCCACATCAACATGTTATGTATCCACATTAGACATCCACAGATTATGATAGGTTGTCTACGACATATCATATTATCAATAATATAGCCACATCAACATTCACATCAATATTCATAGACCATTTGGGTAAATAGCGACATTCACATCAACATTCATCAACATTCACATCAACATTCACATCAATATATAGACATATGTTTTTTACATATATCTGGGTAAATTATAATATAACGACCTCTCGTCGTCGCGAAGTCGTCGCTTGGAATCAGAAAAATCGCGACATCGATTGTCAGCGGGGAATCATCGCCATTTTTTGCCCAACGTTTCACGTGAGTGAAATATTATACCCTCCTGGTGAACTAACATAGCAATGGTATAGATGGCCATAGAAATAGTGGATTTTCCCATGAATAGCATGGTGGATCTTTCCATTGCGAACTGTAAACGTTTACCAGAGGTTTTTTTTTTTTTATTTACTCAGACCAATGGTGGTGATTAATAATGGTAGTTAATAATGATGTTGAAACATGGTGGTTGATCATGGTTAGTATGTTGTTTATTTTTAATGTTTTTCAAAACACATAAATCAATGATTAATAATGGTGGTTAATAAGTCTTGATGGTTAATAGTAATTCGTAATCGAAGGAAGTTTAGAAGTCAAACTTCCGACAATATGGAGAGATGAAAAGCAGAGCAGGGCAGAGGCAGAGAGAAGAGGAAGATTAGAAGAGAGAAGATCAGAAGAGAAAGAGTAAGAA
>Ga0126342_10004819_pt1 | contig 23227 bp, 22 predicted proteins | sample Cyp1metagenome_FD_92528 | JGI IMG/M metagenome (GOLD analysis project Ga0126342, IMG submission 92528) | Coral microbial communities from Lord Howe Island, Old Settlement Bay, Australia - Cyphastrea 1 metagenome | ecosystem: Host-associated > Invertebrates > Cnidaria > Coral ...
ATCTCTGCACTAAGTCCTGCAGCTTGCAAGCACCAAAGCACAAACTGAGATCTCTGGTCTGCAGTGGCCTGGTTGGGCCATCCGACGAAGCATTCTTCTTTCGCTGCTGCGGCTCTTTGGTCTTCTATTTGTGACTTCAAGCTCCAGAGTTGTTGTCGCCTAAAGGCTTGTTGGTCGTCCTGGCATTCGTATAATTTGTCCTCCAGCTCACTCACTGCTGCTTTCAGGTCTTTCACTTGCTCTTCGATATCCATCACTACCACGTCTACTGTCTCTTTCACTGTCTCTGTGATTTTCCTCTCATGGATTCTCGGCCTAGAAGGTGTTTTGATATCTGTTCCGGCTCTCACTGGGGTATTTGTTTCAGGCATCTGTCCAGCTTTCCATTTTCGAATATTTTTTGATCTCTTACCAGGCTTCTCTTCAATCACCGCAAGTTCATTGTTCAATGAACGTCTCACACCAGGACCATCTGCGTCCGGTGCACTCTCCATTTTGGAGCTTAAACTCTCTACTACATCTTCTATTTCTGTGCTGCTCGGATTCCCCTTGAACCTCGCCCTCCTCCTGGCCTGCATCGATAAGCTTCATGCTCTTCTGCACCTGGGGAGAAATGTTCGCCCTCTTCTTGATCATTTTGAGATGCGCCATACAGTTCTTGTCAGGATTCTGTCCTGTGTAGGGCACAATCAGGATGCCATGCTGTTCCGCCATCTTTTGCACATTTGGAGAGATTGGAAGGGAGCACGAGCCGTCCATATACGCCATGAGGATGCCAATCTCAGCCCGATGTGACTTCTTGTCGGACAGCAACTTGTCCACATCATGTGCACTCACTTTGCTTGCCGAGTAATGCTTGGCATCAACGACCCACCGGCAATCCGGCATATCCGCGATCCAATCAGGATTGCTTGTTTTCGAGGACGATGGGCGGTGACTATGCTGCTCTGCCTGACAGGTGTCATTGTCTTGGCGGTCGGTCGCCCTGAACTTCGGCTTGGTGACTTTGTCCTACATAATTACATCTTTCAAGCACTCCCCGACAGCATTCTCATACCAGACCTAGTTCTTGTTCTCTTCCTTGTTCTCATTCTTGCTCTCGTTGCCCATTTCTTCTGCCAGTGGAGCAACGCCAACCGTGCTTTGAGTAGCTTCAACTTCGAAGAACGAACTACAGCGCTACGATGAAAGATTGAGCCAGAGATGCAGCCATATAGCAGTTTATGTCAAACTGTTTAAGCGTGTGACAAAAATAGGCCGATGGTTAGGCACGGTAGGCACGCTACAACAGGTTTATTGTTCCACATAACTGGTGTCTCTGTCAGTGAGGCAGTTGCCATGCCTGTTTCAGTCTCTATATTTTACACACATTCGAACTGCTGAATTTAATAACTAGCTGAGCTTTGAGACTGCAGCGGCACGAATGGCATCCCCATCTATGACCTACAGTTGATGAGAATTGCTCTGCTGATGGCTAGCTTGAGAAATGCAGCCTTGATAATTAATTACAGGCAGAGAAAATTTAGATTGGTGAGAGAGAGACAGAGAGAGCGAAAAAAAAAACAGTTTGCAAAGTTTTTGGAGACTCAGCTCAGATGTAGACCTGCATAGGGCGCCGCAAAGATGGATCCATGAAGAAGTCGCCCTGGAGCGAAAACAGTGAATGTGTAAAGATGTGTAAAGTGTGAAGAGAGCAACAGCTAAATGTCAAATAATATCAAACTGTACTTCAATCTGGTTGCAGCCACGAATCCCCATCCGGACGGGTTATCACTGTTTTTCATCTTGGATTGAACACTCTATATAGTGAAGATGAAATGCTGTCAATGAACAACAAAGTCAAAGAGTGCTGTTTCACCTTGCTTTTTCATCATCTTCGTTTCCTTCCTGAGCTGTCCCAGTAAGACCAGCATTCAGAGGATAGCAATGTACAGTAATACGTAACCTGGCAGTCTCCCTCAGCCCGTTGGACATGTCAGTTCTGCCGCAGCTTCAGGTGTGCCAGCTGCCAAGAGCTTCAAAAGCCTCGACAAAAAATGGCAGGTGGCAATGGAAACTTGGGAGGTCCACCGCAGATTTGCAAACATGCCTCTTTTGCCCTCAGCGGTTGGTCATTACCATGATTGCCAATCCAAGTCGGTCCGATTGACTGTGACACCCGGGAGTTTGAATCAGTTGACAAGGCAAGGTGTCGGTGAAACACCGAGACTTGTGGCCAAGCTTCCGACGTGCTCTTACCAGAGCCTGACACTCCAAGAGCCACAATCGTTTTGCTACGACCTCAGCGGTTGCAGGTTTTGGGCAGCGGTCTTCCCAAAATAGATTTGACGTTCGAACAATCATATATATCATCATATATCATTGGTGCTGTGGTTTAAAAGAGACTGACAAAAATCTGCAAATCACTGCGAAGCCAAGTTGAGACAGCATCTACCGTTCACCCCTCGAGTAGAAACCAAAATTCTCTTGTATATCTACGTAAGTCTAGTGTAAAAAATGTCATTTTCTTGCACCGAAAATGTCAATGCAACTGTTGCTCCGAATTCTGGGCGTGCAATGTGGCATGTTCCAAGTCTGGCTTCGAATCTGGGCAAGCCCTGCGCAATTCCAGATCCACAGCTCGCAAACAACGATGTCGAACTTGCCGCCAGCGTGCCAAGACCTGCAACTGTCATTGAATTCGCACATGTCAAAGCAGTCCCTTCTGTGACATCTGAGAGTATTTCCAGCCCTCCATGGATGATTTCTAAGCCATTTAAACCCTTACTTACCTGCTCTGAACCTTTACACCCTGCCTGCGATGGCCACGGCGCAAGAAAGCCGATCAGCGCCAGCTGTATGAAAAAATGGGACTTTGCCATTTGAAACCATTGCGAATCATTGCGTTCTAATGGAGTCCAGAGCGGAGCCAGGATGTACTGTAGCTGGATGGAGTGGAGATTATCGACATGTTGTGGATCTGTCAGGGATCCAAATTCAAGCTTTCACAAATCACAAACCTGCTCCAATCTGTCCCCTACAAGTATGTCAGCTGATGGTTTGAAGTGCTGCTCCTGTAGCTTTGAATGCTGCCAAAGTACTACAGATACTACAGTATTGTTGTCAAATCACTGACCAAGTCATTTCCTAGCTTCAAGAGCGCTCAAGCACCCCAGTTCAAGGCTCTCAGATTGAGCCAAAAAGCAGTTTGGACTGGTCAAGCTAGCGGCTATCGTCTAGCTAGGAAACGCCTACACCAATGTTTGAGACCAAATGAAATGAGCCTGAAGGAAATTATGTTTTTACTCCAAACGTTGCCACACTGTTCGCAGAAACGATTTGTCAGCTGCAGTCTGATTTAAGCTCAGACAAGGCTCATCAAGGTTCCAGTGCACTTCAGCATCAGCTTGTCCTCGACCTGCAAGCACCTGAGAGGAATCGAACACTCATGAGGCAGGGCCCAAGGAATCCCACACTTTTACATGCCTCATGGATTGGATTCGCCCGTCGCTTTGCGGAATCTCGCACGACATTTTCGACGTTGGCTCCATGTGGAGTGCCCAGGCCAGTTGCCTTCAGACTACAGACCCAAGGGCCGGTTCCATTCCAAGGCTGAATCAAACCTCACGAGGAAAAGGAAATAGATGGAACATGATGGGAATGCTATTATTTGCTTATGTGTTGATGTGTTTTTGCATTCTCAGCTGTTGAAGGATGTTTGAACTAACTCGAACAAGTTGGGATTTCAGCCGCTCCAAGAACGAGTACCACGAGATGCCAGTAGCACTTCGTGCCTCTGGACATTTCCAGCTCGAGGGTTCGCAACCATAGTGGGATTGCCAGATCAGCAAACAGAGATGGATGATCTCATCATGATGGGCTCAAGATGGCTCAAGCTCGGCTACCACACCATCGCTGCGAAGCGTCAAGTGGAAGCGTTAGCGGGGGCCGAAGGACCAAAAACCAGGCACTGAACCACGACAGGGGTTCTTTGGGTCCGGCCCAGGAAACCTGCTGAAGCTGCTCTACGCCTCTTGCAGCTGGGAAATATAAAGGTCAAGAGATCACAATCAGTTTCTCCGAACTGGAATCCACTTCGAAAGCCAAGAAAATCTACAGCAAGGGAAGCGAAGGAGCACGAGACTTCAACGGGCATGGCATTAACGGTTGAGTTCGACAGTCTATGACTGTCTTGGAAAAAGGATCTAAACCAGCTATTCGAACTAATCTACACCACAGGGTTTGTCGCTCATCCAGTGAGGTCTTTGCACTCCTTGGCGCCTGAAGATTTCAAGACCTGCCAGATCAAAATCTCTTTGTGGTTTAGACTGGAAACATGGACAACAAGACTGCAACACTGACTCATGTTTCCGGTGCAAATTGAGGTTTGAGGCATATAGTATCATATAGTCATAGCCAATGTTCACGGTTTTGAAGCAACTATCAAAACCCTGGCGGGGCTTCCATGATCAAACATGAAAGTTTTGAAAGGAATGTTTTGGAACTTGTCTGCGTTGGTGGTGCATGGCTGTAGCCTGTGCAGCTATGCACGCTATCTATCGTCATCTGCTTTCATTTCTTCATTTGCTTAGTGGCAGCTCTTTGGTCCTCTTATCATCTCAGAATCTGACTTTGCCCCATTTCCTTTACGTCCAACCTCACCGTTCATATTTTTGTTCCACAGTTGCTTCCTGTTACTGTTCCTTCTGTTCCTGTCTGTTCTATCAACATGAATTCTGCCACATATTGAACTAGTTTGTGGAAATCATATGAATTCTTTGCCATTAATCTTTCATAATTTTTCGGTCTGCAGAGCTTCTTTGCACAAAGCGATCTCCAGGCAGCCTCGAAGCAGGCTTTCGCATACTCCTGAAACACACGGCATTGTTGCTTGAACAAAGGTACATGACAATGCATTTAGCACATGAACTCTGCGCAACCTTGGTTTTTCGCTGTCTTTGTCAATCTATTTGAGCAGTTGGAGATCACACTTCCATAAGTGAACTTTGCGAACTATTCACAATGCTGGAGAAACTCTATCAGGATCACTCTTCCACATACAATGGACCCTATATCTTTTTTCCGCTCAAGCATCAAACGTCAAAGGTACCTTGTTCAGGCCTATGGAGATTATGGAGGGAGGTCCGGAGAATGAATCACTGACAGCTGCAGCTGCCACTCTTGGGGTCAGGGATCAGCTAATGAACAGCTGCAGTCGCCTTCACTATAATCGACGAGGAAACGGACCGGAAAGTCTCGCCTTAACGGATCTTAAACATGTTTCAACATCCTTTACCTGCCACTGACAGCTGCTACCGCGGTCTCAGCTGCAGATGACTTCACTCTGCAATAGATCTTCAACATCTTCGAACTTGACACCCTCACTGACAGCTGCCACCGCGGTGTCAGCTTCAGTCGAGTTGTGAGTAGGGCACTTTTGGGCTGCATCCTCGGTATTTTCTTTCTCCGAAAAAGCATCGCCAAGTGGGATGGGCACCATGAGACGCCACAAAAGCTGCAAATGAAGAGGTTCCTTGGAGTCGGTAAGCAATCCTTCACCTGCTCTAAAATATTCTAAAACACAATTCTTGTCCCTGCTTGCCATAGCAATAGCAGAGAAAGATGTACTCGCATCTGCGCAGGTGGTTGAAGCTGAAACAAACATTTTGGGAGTCCCGCCATGAGAAGGCGACTGTTGGTTTGGATCTTCAGCATTTTCTTCCTCCGAAAAAGCATCGCCAAGTGGAACGTTGGTTCTTTGACACTTGGGGCACCATCCATGGTTGAGAGAATCGATGCAGCTTGCTTGGCGTCAGTAGACAAGGCTACATCGCCGAGAAAACCGTTTGTTACCATCCCCTGTGTCCAAGAGCCAAATGGCTTAAGCCAAACAAATGTCTATATTGTGCATTATTGTGCTATATCCAACTTGTGCTCAATCGTCTGCATTCCTGAAGCTTTCTATTCATCCGGGTCGTCGGGAAAGGACATGAAGAGCTTTATCATTGTGGCGACAACATGCACCAAAAAAGCCCAAAAAAGACCGCCCTTGTGGCTCCGTGGCTTCAAGCAAGCCCTTGGTGATGTCCAGAGCTGTTTCGCCTCCTAGAGGAATGGTTGTGATGCAGCAACCCTGACAGTGACATACAATAACTTAGTTAATAAATGTTAATAACATACAATAACTTCATATAACTTCCTGGTATCCATGACAAGCTCATCTCTCCTGAGACTGCATTGACATCTGCTCGATGATTAATCAATGCAGTGATTGCATCCACCTTGGCAATTTCCAGTCTTGTCTCTCTTGTCCAAATCTCTGTGGCAGTGTGACATGATTGATTTGCCATACCCCTAGGGCCCTAGGACATCCTAGAGTCCTAGAACTAGATTGTCATTTTGCTGATGTGGGAGAAGGATTGGCGTCGTGATCTCATCCAAGGCACGTTGGCATTTTGCGCGGACCACGACAAGACCGGGGCCTGTGCCACTTCTTGTGACAAACACAAAGTGCATTCAAGTGCCACTTCAAGGGTCCCAGAGTGATCAGAGTCCAACTCCAACACAAGTCATTGATGATACAGTAGCCACGAATGAATAAACTCCTTCGAGGTGAATGGCACACTTTAACAAAGAATAACGCCATCCTGCAGGCCTGATATTCCGGATCACGTTGATTTGGATCTGCCCTTGCATCCAGTAACAATTCCAAAGCCTGACAGCAAGATAGCACCGAAGTAGCATACACTGTGGAGCACGAGGATAGAGATGGCCAATGCATCCGCACTCAACCAGCTCTAGAATTCTGCCCTTAACATTGATGTTCCCTTGCAGGAAAGTCAAGATATCACTGAATAAGGCTGAGCATCACTTCTCTCTCTCTCTCTCTCCCTCTTTCTCTCTCAATCACAGCATCTACATGTCATTTTCATGTCAACAGCTGAGCACTCCGACGTCGGTGCTGTCATTAACCGCTGCTGCAAGAAGGGTGGCTGCATTGCTGCTGTCGTTCACCCGATCCGGTTCTGCACCTGCCTTGGACATTGTCTTGGAATTTTCATTTCTTCAAGTTCAAACATCTGCGGACAACTCTGGCTAGCATGAGCAGGGAAAGAAAGGAGGTCTGAGTATTTATTAAATGGGTGTGTGTGTGTGCATGTGTGTTTGCACCTCTTTTTGAGTAAGCTAGGACTTCCCTGCTTTCTTGCTGAATGTTGACTGACAAAGCAATTGCAATCTTTGCAGTATAGATTGCAATATCCAAACATGTCCAAGTTCTGCACACGCAGGACCTTTTCGAGGGCTTCGTAGGCGTGTTCAAAATCGTGGTCCTCCCAAAAGTTGCTCAGTTTCACATGAGTTGAGAAGGTTTCAGCCAAAACACTTGGTGAGGTTTAATAAGTTAAATGCGGTGAACAAGGACTTCCATGGCTTCTTTGGGCCCAGGCAGACTCACCCTTGTGCAAGAGCGCCAGGGTCAAGAACTGCACCTCAAAAATATGTCTATGCACTGCAAGATATACAGAGAAAGCAAGTCTTGGAGTCATCTCCTCACAGGTATCTAAAAACTGTTGATGGCATGATTCCTTGACATCTTTGACTGTTGGATCAAACGGGATAAGTATGTCGCTGGTGTCTGCGCACTTCTGTCAGCACCATTGGGGTCTGCTCGGGCCTCGCAAAGACTCAAGGCATGGAAGGTAGATGACTCTGCAATTTGAGGACAATCTAGAGTACTCTGGAAGCAGAAAAACATTTTTTTAAAAAATACGCTCGTTTTTCATTACAGTGGTTTTTCATTAGACTTGTGTGTGCAAGGCCTTTATGTATCAAGATCTCATGTCATAGATGTGAACACAGTGAACACAACAAGTAAGGCAAACTGCTGTTGACCACAGCACGTTTTTGAAACGAAAGTGTCGTCAGGGGTCCCAACTTGCAGGAGCCGCTCCACAAGATTGTAATGACCTGCCTGCAACTGACTGACACTCCAGTGGTGGAAACGGAAATTGTTCTGCATTTCATGGAAACATCTTCAAACGTCTCAAAACTGTCACTTTTTCAGGATGACATCCTTCAGCATAATTCAAAATGGCTGTCATAAATGGGCCCCTTACATGGACAATTGATGACCATTGGAAGGTTTTGGAGCCACCTGGATGGCCATGAAGAGTGGCGTGCCACCATCGGCGCTGGCCAAGTTCGGGTCTGCCTTCCCTTCAAGCCTTGCCAAATCTTGGCAACATGGAAATGTGCCTCCTGTGGAGAACCCTGGGGTATTCAGCTACTTGGAAGTTGTAATTGGTGGGACACGAATGTGCAAGCATTTTTGGGGATACAGGAAGTATCATGAGTAGACGGAGAAACAGGCAACCGTCATACAATGGCTTTGTGAATGACTTGGTGTGCTTGAAGAGTCAAGAGTTCCCTCATCTTGCTTCTGATTACAATATATCACATAGCATAGTCCATCTTCCCAGGACGGATCGGACGTCAGCTGTTTTTCTGCCTTCTGCACGATCATGCAAACATCTTCTCAGCAACATGGCATGAATCACTGGATATCCAATGGATATCACAATAGATCATTAATCTAGTCATATCTAGTCTATGTATATATATATATTATATATATATATGTATATATCGTATATACATGTATATACATAGAATACATTGTAATACTAATATAGATATTCCAGGATGGGTTTCCCTGGGCTCCCGACAGCAAGTCCAAGACCTCCTCATGTCGCCCAGCTGCAGCGGCAGATGCTGGGCTCATGCCTCGCCACAAGGGAGCTGCTAATCTATGTATTCATATGTTAGCATATCATGTTATCATATGTTATCATATAGTATTCATCTATTATCATGAATTATTCTGTGAAACATTGTGAAACATATGTTATCTGTGTTATCCATGTTCCAGCGTGTACTGACCAAATACATCCAAGTGCCAGTTGTATAAAACATTTCAATTTTGAATAAAGAAAGAAAGCTGAATGTGAAGATCGCGTGCGAGCATGGGAAAGACCCAAAGTCTGGCAGTACATTGCCAATTTCAAACTTCCATAAAATTCCACTAGACTTGGATCCGCACCATCTGTTGATTTCGTCAAATTTGCATCCTGGCAAGCGGATGTTGCAACTAGCAAGCGCGACGGTTGGAATGCAACAAACTCAGCAGGGAACGGAGTACTGAGTGTGAGGTCTCTTGCTTTTCAGACATCAAACTGAGTCTTTCATCGAGCCAAATCAAGTCAGGAGGCTTTGCAAACATGAGTGCTGCAGCTCATCTTTCTGCTTGATTCTTTCATCGTGCGCCGCGAGGTCAGTTTTGCATCAGAATGGTCCAGCTCAGCCAAGGCTGCAGTCGGGATCTGCACGCACCATGCTGGCTGCTGGCTCGAAGTACAATTACTGAATCGAATCAATATAAGCTTCAATAGACATAAAACATGAAACCAAGCATGATGACTTCATATGACTTCACATTGACTGCATACGAAATGTCCATCGCCACTGTAGCACACGAAGTCGGCCTTGTCATCCTTGCATAACTCTTGGAAAGCAGCGCTAAGCAGTGGGTCCAACGCCACTCCCAAACGGCTCCCGAACGGCGCAGGTTGGTTGAGATGGAGGTGGAGGACTTTCACTTGCTGATCCATCCAACACCTCCTTCACCATTACAAAATATGACAAAATATGACAAAGCGGTTTGGAAAATCCTCAGGGCTTCATCTTCCCGGCACTTTGCAGGACACCATGAAGTCATCATAGTACTATCTACAGTATCTATCTATCTTGATCTTTTCTATGAATTTCTCATCTTGACTGGCGCATTTGAACAAGATGCAGCGGACGTCTGGATGAAGATGTCAGGTTGGGAATGGTTGGAATGCTAATTCGAGCGCAGCCTTCAGGTCGCTAAAGCTTCTAACGCCCTCAAGGCGCCTCGGAGGCTCGACCCTGTGGAAGATGATCAAAGACGGAGCAAAGGCAGGGATCATGACATCTCACTGACATCTCCATCCTTTGTCAACTAGGAATGGCCAAACGAAACACAACGAGCCTCTCTGCACATCCAGAAACGCGTTCGAATCAATTTCGGCAGTACCTCAATGACCACCATGCCGTACCACTGAAGTTGGCAAGTTCCATAAAGAAAATAGAATAGATGAGGCATGGCATCAAGGCGTCCTAGATCGGGTAGGCCTTCACCAACTTGCAACATCTGATCTGGAAATCTTCGAACCAGCGAGCATCATCTCGAATGATCTTTCCCTGTTCCAATGCTTGGGCGTGTTGCCATGTTGCCACGATATCTGCAGCACGTGCACCAAACTGGCCCGAAGCGTCCATCCTTGTCTTGGCCAAATCCATAAACATCTCCAAAAATGATCAAAAATGGATGTCCTGGACAGCATCATCGGTTCCTTTGACGTTGTAGACCAAAAGGATCCAAAAGGTGATACCATGCAGCACGAAAAACTCAATCCTCTCTAGCATTTGCTTCACTGCCCCATCGCACATCCCGGGCGCAAGCAGACGCAGGGCATCGAATGGTTACCATTCGATGCCCTTTGCCTGCTTGTGCCCGGGATGTACTTGTTGACCAGGCCGTGACCCTTGTGATCCTTCGGAAACACGTCAAAGCTTTTGTCGGCATCCCCTCTGCTAGTAACCTTTTGCTGTTCCCGGCCATCAGCAGTGCAATGAAATTGGCATCTTCACCAAAACGGGGAACAATGCTGTACAAAACCCAAGGCCTTACGTCTGCAAAAACACCTTGTAGGCAGCGGCTGAATTGCTAAAGGCGAAGTCCACTTCAACGTGTGTGGGATAAGGTTTACTTGCCCACAATAGATTCCTGCAGCAATGGCTGAACTACTGTACTCATGCCACAAATATCAGTCAATATTCATCATGAATCATAAGCAAACAAAGGATGAAAAAAAACGTGATAAAACACGTTTCAAACCACCAGCCCAGCCTGATTCGTGTTGCTCACCAAACTGTTCTGTGAACGGTACATCACTGGCAAGCGTTCCGCCGGAGTGCCGACTGCTCTTCGGGGCAAGTTGATAAATGTCAGCGCTTCTCCTCACCTCTCGATGTCTGTGTGGCATTGCCAAATGAATAGTGCCGTATAGATCCATTTAGTGCTATGTTGATCTATGTTGCACCTACCAGGGCTTCTCATACTCTTTGTGTACCTCCTGTCAAGCAGGAGTTGCAGCACAGCTCTGTGTCTGTTTGGCCAGTTGTCACTTACAAATTTTACAAGAGCAAACAGCCAAACCGTGAGAAGGCTAGAAGACGCAAAGGTACAGAGATATCAATCTCTATTGCATTTTGCTAATCTCACAAACAATCCCAGCATGAGCGGCCGGTCCAAGCGTATTCTATGAAGTTTAGCTGGTGCAGCTGTTTGGTTGTGGCCAAGCAATCAGTCAAGTCAGTGAGCCTCAAGCACCTACGGCCTACGACCTAAGTGCACGGGTATAGAACACCTGTCACTTTGCAAAAAATGTATGAAAGATTGAGAACAAAATAGAACAAATATAAGAGTGTGATGTTTTCGAATTTCTAGTGCTGTCCTTGACAGTCTTGTCGTGGGTGGAACGGCACAAGATCCTCCGTTTGGGCTTCTTGGGTGTCTCCTCGGGCTCCGTCTCCACCACCAGCAGAGCTCGTTGCTTCGCCTCCGCCTTTTGCTGCGCAATCTGCACGTCCTGGTAGCTGAGCTGAGACGACTCGATGAAATGGTGCACAATGGTGCACACTTCAGCGCCTGTGTTGCGGTTTTAGAGTGCTTGGCTTCAATTCAAAGGATTTCAAAGGCATAATATGGCATGCTATGGCATGCTATGGCATGGTGGAATCCTGAAACTGGTCAAAGCCAATCAAATCCCCAAGTCCTCGGCCATACCTTGCAATTCATCCATAAGCTCGTTTGTCAGCAAGTTGCCCGGTATCAAATATATTAGATCTTCATACGGGACGACCTGCAGCAACGCAGCACTGTAGCAAATTTCTAAAGATGGATGGAAAAAGATGGTGGGCATTGGTGGGCTCTCTCAGGCAATCTGACGATCCTGAAAAAGTCAAACAGCCCCCAAACAGCTCTGAAAATTCTGAATAGCTTGGCCTGGCCGGCATCTTCCTTCTGGGAAGCTTGCGCTAAAATGTCTCTGTCCAACAGTCCCAGGAGCATCATCTTCAAAGCCCGCCTCACACAGTAAAAAAATGTTTAAAAGAGAGGATTCGAACTTGTCCTGACTACCATCATTGAATGAATTTCAACGAGTGTGGTTTGCATGGCTTGCTTAGAAGTGATCTCTAGAGTGATCTGATTAAGTCTTGAATTAAAGGTTAGGCTGGGTCACTTCATAGTCGCAAGGTTCTCTCAGGCTTCGTCTCATACGACGCGCCTGTAAACTGCTTGCACCAAGTCGGCTTGTCGCATGGCCAGTCGCAGCTGCAACAGCCCAGGATTCTCATCCTGCAGCCGAGCAGGTAGACCCAAGCACAGGCCCTGTTCGTTATGACATGCAAATCTGAAATCACACTGTATAACGACATATAACGACCTCTTCAAGGCTAAACTGCTAAGCATGTCTTAAGTCTCAAGTGTGAATGAGTCGGTGTGCGAGACACCTCCATGCTTCATTCGGTGATTGTAACACTGTTGGGAACTTCGGTTTCTGGGGACTGAGGGTTGGCAGGTGTCGGTATCAACTCGCCTCCATTGCTGTTTGATAGCTACGCCACGTTCGATCTACCACCAGCAGTTCAGGGCCAACCCACCTCAGAATGCATGCCGATCGAATTTTGGGGGTGTTTCTGTAGAATTTTAAACAATGCATTATGATCATTGGATATCATTGGATGACATCAGCAAAGGTGTTTAACGGGTCATATGGTTTCACATTCTTTCACCAAACAGTGCCCGAATCAAACAACATCAAACAACCAGTGAGCTTTCGCTCATCCGCCTTGGCAGTTCCTTGGGCCTCATCATATGCACCCAACGTTGTCCGGGGATGAAACTCCATCGGCGCTGACAAAACATCATAGTTTTGAGATGATGTCCGCAAGGAGTGATGACAGTGCTGTATGATGCTGTATGATGCTGTATGTGTGTTTCATTTTCCAAGGGCAACTTTGGATGCCTTCAAAAAATCTCCATAAAATGAGAATTTGGATGGTCAAGTCACTGCGACTGGAGCTTCACTGCAGTCCATGAGCCGATGCAAGGTGGCACTTTGTATTTTTCAAGCTTGGACAATATTCAATGCAGATCAATGCAGAAGGAAAGCAACAGGACATTGTTGAAGCCCACTCTGGAAACTGGGCTGGACCAGAACAAGGATCAGCCTTTCCAATTGATAAATGAGACCTGCTTCCATTTTCCCCGGTGATTCATAAGTGCAAACACCCGCCAACTGCAAAAGCAACAGGAGACCCGCCCCCTTCTCTCTGGGAATTGCGCCCACAAAACAGCGACCCTCTGCAGCCAAAATCTTAGCCAGATTTGCCGCACGTTTCTCCAGCAGAAGCTGAACCATCTCGGCCTCAGAATCTGCTGGAGGTCTCACAACTTGCAGTGACAAAATGTGACACCCTTCACTGAGGGCAGTTTGTTGAAGTGGAAACGGGCTGAACGATCTGAAAGCTTTGGAAAGCAAACATCGTTAGCTAACCAAAGTGTCAGTCACAGAGAAGTTATAGGATTCTAATGGATTCTAGGATTCTAATTCTAATGATTCTAATGAAGCTGTGAACATTTGCACAGCCGACCCAACCAAGCCCAGCCAACCGCATGGCACTGAGTACCTAGCACGCCCATTTGCGCATGCCGCAAAGAGCGGCCTCAGTTCACACATCATCGATGTCCATGTTATTATAATTATTGATGGCTTTTGTTCTGACATCGTTTGTTCTGTCCACACAATGGGAATCTGTTTTTTTTTTTAAAAAAAACTAACTACTAACAAAAAAGGGGAAAAAACACCTGGCACCCCAGCGTCTCACCAGCAGAGTTCCGAGTCGGCTTCCCGGCCAAGTCCTCAGTCTTGTGCGACAACATGTGTAACAAAATGTATAAAAATGTAACAATAACATACAATAACAGATATCAAAACATATCAAAACTAAAAGATTCTTCAAGTATCGTAAAACTGTTCGACGCTAATCCTTTCCGGTTTCGCCTCTCTCTGCAAGGGACATCCTTTGATACGTTGCAGCTGAGGGCCGGACCACCAACCCAGCGGACAGCAAACGTTCCACCTCTTGGACATTTCCATCCTGGCCACAAGCAGAAAGAGATAGGGGGCAAAGCCGGCACAGGAGATGGTTTACAAATGTCTACAACATAGTACAACACCTAGTTACATCATGTTACATCAGCAACTCTACCATTTGTAATTCACATCTAGTTACATCAGCAGCAGTTCAATTCGTATTTCAAATTTCTTCAAAGTGTTCTCACCTTCCAATTCAACTTTGGTCTCTCAAACTCCATACAATTGTTGTGGTTCCTATGATTGTGGCAGTTTTAGCCGGTCCTCCTTAATCTGAAGCCTGTAACAATCCCATTTGGAAAGCACCAGATAAATATTATGTATACATATATATTGTACATATATTATATAATATAAATACGCGCAGAATTAAACAGATTTTGATTTGTTGTTGTCAACATTTGTCAACTACAGCCATTCGGAACAATCCAAGTCCAGGGATAGTCCAAGGTTGAGCCCCCGCCTGCGCAGCATCGTGCAATGCCATGGGTGCAAAGACCCGGTGGATGGCAACTGGAGCGGCGCTCCGAAAAAGAAACGTGCCGACCCGGTTGGAGAACGCCAGGCCTATCCAAATTATCCACCTAGACCTAGACCAGGTCCAACAAATCTATGGAGAGCACCCCTTCTGATTTAAGAATTTCCATCCAATCTAATTTATCTGATCTGCCAACATCTGCCAACCCTTCAGAAGATTGGTGAATCACAGCAGTCGGAAAACATCTGTTTGGAATTGTTTAGTATGAGATAGTATGAGGATAGACCTGAGAGATCTGCGTCACGGTCTGGGTCTCCGACCATTGACCTCGTCATACTTCTCATGGAATTCCTGCAGCCAGCGGTGAAGGTGTGATTCAATCGAATCAATCAACCAAAGACAGCTCATTGCTACCAGGGCCAGGGTAGAAAGTTACACACTCACCAGATGTTACCATCATTTACTGGGTGCAAACGATTTCCCCCGTTCAAGTGCCATTCTGTTTTACCCAGCTAGGGCACCCAACAGGGGGCTGCGGCATTTTCCGGCAGTCGGTTTCTCCAATGATGAGACCTCTCACTGTCTAAAAAGTCACGATTGATTGCATGCAACAAGTGCTGCTGGGCAAGCACCAGGTCTCTCTTGTGGAGTTTTTTTCAAGACAGGGACTGAACTGGCTATCAGATTGTTTGGAGAGAGTCTCTTCAGCTCACATCAACAAGTAATATTGCAAGTGCACAATTGCTGCAAATGACTGTCATATGTATGATGTGGTGTGTTCCCAGACTGTGTCTTTGGGTATCATGGTCGAGCTAATCTGGGGACCAGGCGCAAAATATTGCGTTTGTCGTCCTATTGGCATCTGACGGGCTTCGCAGCTTCATACTCGTGCACAAAACTACATTGTGATTCTACAAGTGCAAGCATATAAGCATATCTGTATCTCGACGTAGCCGCCACGACAACTCCCAACAGAATCACCACGGCAGCAGCATCGTCACTACCACAACTACAATAATAGGACATCATAAAACACACATGGGAAGGTAGAGATATGTAGAGATAGGTAGAGATATGTAGAGCAGTCCTCATTGGAGGCAGCTGCAGTAGCAATGTCCACTTTGACTCCACTGCCTCGGGTATCGGTATCCAAATGTGCGTTGCTGACAACGTGCACGTTGCAAGTTGTCTAACGAATCGAGTATGGAACATGTTGGAACTACTTGAAATATTTCAGGGGTGCTGCACAGGGGCACTCGATACTTTCTCATGCAATGCCACTGAAACGCACAGTCCTTACATTGTCTCTTCAGGGCAGTTAAATCTGAGGAATCTGGCACGCAACCTCGTTTGGAAACCACGCACCCTCAAAGCCGGCCTGCATTTTGCTAGACGCGTCTGAAGATCGGCTGTGTTGCAAATACTAACTATATACCAGTGTCAATCGCATTCACCTAGCAACTTACGAATCCAAATATCAACACCTCACAGGATATGCCCTGGATTTGCATTGGCAGCATACAGTAGCACCCTACTGGTATTTTTGGAAGAATTGGAAGCGGATCGTTTTAGTGATGAAAAGAACAAAGCACCGCCAGTAGTTAAGTAATTCATGGCAAAGCCTGCTTGAATTTGCAGTAAGAGAGCAGCACAAAACATGAAAAACCTTCTACCTGCCTTGTCAACGAATCCGCCATCCGCGTCTCCTGCGACACTGAAAAGTTGGCAGTGTGGCACATGCCTACTGGAAACGATACCCAGCTCTGAATGTGCCCTTCCTTGCTGAAGCAAAGCCGGACATCTGGGAACCTCGAAGCAACGCAATTTTGGCTCAGCCCTTGGGCCACCAAGAATGACATAAAAGCATCATTGGCACAGCTGCAGAAACACCGAGTTTTTGACCCTCACTTGCTCCTCTCCAACAGTGATCTTTTGCCGGCCTTCTTGCCTGGTGTAAAAAGTCATGAACAGTGAATACCATATATCAAATTAAAGAAACATATTGATACGATACATAGATAATATATAATAATATATGTATAAAATAGAAAAAAAACGACAACATATTATCAACATGTTGTTAATATATGTATGTGTATAAAGTTATATATATATTATATATATATATATATCAACAACATATTGTATCCTGCGTGAGTTTCAACGGCATCTTGCTGTCGAAGTGGGTCTAAGCTCAGAACACCACAGCAGCCACCTCGAAGAGGTGAGGCCTAGACCTTGCACGCCAGAAATACACTAAGGCTCAAATGGGATTGCAATATATTCATTTCAATTAATTCCACATAATATATATATATATTAGATTATTAGATTATTAGATATTATATAATATATAATATATTTTTATATTATATGTTAACGATAAAGTAGATGAAAATCGTTGGCAAGTCACTGCAGATTTTTGCAGTCAAGTACCCCCTGATCTGCTGGAGGGTCTGACTAACAAACCACCTCTGGGTTGATGGTCCTGCAAACTTGGGGGAAGTGAAGTGGGTCATTCTTCTTCTGCCCACATGTCACAACTCTTCAATACCTTGCGAGAATGGTCGTCTCGTGTCCTTGATATGTGAGATTTTGGAGAACTCATTGCAAGTTTCAGCACTGAGCAGGTCAGAACTGCTTGGCTGCCGGCTTCTTCTTCACATGTTGAGTGCTGATGAAATTCTCCAACCTTGGACGATATTCCGATGCACAGGAATGGCACAGGATGCGAAAAACGCGCTGGAAGGGAAGCCATAAATTCAAACCAATGAAAGTACTGACGCAACTCCTTCCACATCTGCACGCGCATTCCCAAGGCTTTCACGTACACCATGTTCTTCGGAAAGGCTCCGCATCTTCATCTCAGCTGCATGTTCGATTGGCAAATGTATCAGATATGGTGACTTCAGAGCTGAAGACTGAACCCAAGCCTTACCCAAGCCCTTCTCTGGACTTATATATCTATGGTACAGTATAGTATTCTATAGTAGTGTATTGCACAATATTGGAATTCGCGGATGGTAAGTTCATATCTATGGCAAAACTAGAGGTTCATTGTAACATATTGTAACATATTGTAACTATGTGTCTTGCGACTTGGAAACACGGCAAAACTTGTTACGTTCGACAATGAGGTGGCGACTCATCAGCATCACGGTGCCCATGCAGCTGGAGCTCATGATGGCGCGGACGAAGGGAGTGTCCAACAGGTCCGAGGTGTTGAGCTCCTAGCGTCCCGAACTCCGGTGCCACAGGGCACTTGAAACATGAGCAGCATGGGCGAGAGTGAAGTGATGCGGAAGATGCTCAAACATGAGCTCAAACATGAGCTCAAACATGCTCAAACATGCTCAAACTGTTTAATGTCCTCCAAATTGTGCTGGTTGTTTGCGAAGGTGCAAATCCAGTAGGGACTGGCTTCTGAAAGCCCATGAACCTCTGCAGGAGAAAGTATACGAGTGCCAAAGGATGGCTTGTTTGAACTGGCTGACAGAATAAGAGACACATCACTTGCGTGAAACTGAAAACGTGTCTGGTATACGAGTGTGAGAAATTTGGAAGACGCAAATATACCAAGTCCCAAAGCCTCATCTAATTTGACAACGGGTACATACGGGTACTTTATTACATGATGATTACATGATGAGCACACGAGCACTCTGGATCACCGAGTTGCTTGAGAGTGAAAGCTCAACATTGTAAGGCCTTAAAGATGGTTCTTGGGATTCAGATGGATTCAGCAGATATGGGTGGCTTGCTGCTCAGATCAAGTAAATCAGGATAAATCAGGAGAGGCTGACAAGTGATGAACCCGGTATCTTGACCAAATTCCAATCTCACACTGTACTATCTGTACTCAAGTCTGCACTTTGCAAATGAACTCAGCCATTGAATTGCGCTTGCAGGAATAGAAGCAGCGACTGGACAAACAATTTTCAGAATGGATACAATCGGATACAAATGATAAACTGAATAAATCACGCAATGAAGAGTGCACAAGCCAAGATGTCGGCTGTCACGCCATGGAGTGCCCCACCAGTGAGAGACAAACCAAACAGGGTCCTGGCAAAAAATCTTCAAGCGGTCCCAATTGCTGAAAATGTTTGAGGCTTCACTCATAAAATTGTGTTGGTGTTCTTGCTTGCAGCCGATGAAGAGCAATCATGTCAAACGTGGAACGATAAAAATATGGAATTCCAATCCAATAGAAGTCAAATCCAGACCTCTACACACCACAGTTTTGCTCCCTGCCGTTGCCGTCTGGGCAATTTCAGCTTTATCTTGCTTCTGGGTGGCTGTGTCAACCCCTCAACAATGTGTCCGTTCTGCTGCCTGTGGCGCATCCATTACCAACTCGACAAAGCTGCAAACCTGCTACAAAATTACCGCGTCGCGTTGGAAGTGTTGAAAGTTGAAGGATGTTGAGAGTCAGAAAAAATAAGGAAAACAATGGCAAACACATAGCAAAAAGCTGGTACAAAAACAGTTTGCACAGCAAGTCGAGTATTGTATGAGTCCGTAAATTTGAATGGGATATGCGCAGGGGTGTTCTTCATTGTTCTTCCAGGAATCCAGAATCATGGTAATAGGCTCTTCCATGCAGAACTTCCCAGATCATTGGGAAAATAGCCACACTTTGGAACGAACACTGTTTGAATTTAAATCTGATCAAACCCGATTCTCTTGGCATGAAAAACAATTCCGTACATGTGTTCCTGAGCAGCACCAGCACCTCTTTCGCAGTCAGGCGAAGAACAAAGAGCTCATTCAGATGGTAGAGGTTGCAATCTTGGGTGAAGGGGTCCAGTCCAAGTCTCACTATTGGCACAGTGCTCAACAACACATCTGAAGTCTCCAAATACATTCAGGTCACTCGCTCAGCATCGCTAGGGTTCCAGACTGTCATGAGTAATGATCCCCAAATCTGTGGAAGGATTTGGGTCTTCCACCTTCAAAATGTTGTTCCATGAATCGTCTGTTCCGTTTCGTCCCCAACATCTCCTGATTCTGAGATCAAAAGCAATGTATCAGCATGGCACTCAGTAGCTGTATGGCCAGGTCATGCTTTATCAACGTTGCTTTGGCCAAGTGACAGGCATAAGCTGAAATGATTGACATGTTTCCGCAATGTGACCGGAGTAACTGAATAAAATGAATCATACTAAATCACACACTAATATAATGTAAATATAATTTATATAATGTATCATAGAATCTAGTAACACGCTTCCAGAAACGACAGGTCAGTAGAAGCAAAGGACTACAACTACACCTGGTCACCTGCAGCATCCAAGCGGCACCTTGATGGACTCCAGAACCTGCTGCACCAATTCTGAAAGAGCCTCACACACGGAACCATGCCGCAAAAAAGAAAACCGAATGTCAACCGGAAAAAGATCGGAAAAGACTGAAGTGGGATCTTCAGTTTGCGTCGCAGAGTCGCAAACGAAACTTTCATTTTTGCAAGGCGCATTCCATAATTCTGGGCGAGAGCAGTCCTGCAAGCTATGAACAATCTATGGCATCAAGGTTGAAATCCAGCGGACGTATGGCCTAGGGCCTAGGGAGCACCGGGAGCACCGTGCCTTGTAAAATATGGACGAAGGCTTGATGACTTCGGATGACTTCGGATGACTCCGGCACTCCCCTGGAAAGCCTTGGAGAATAAGATGAATAAGCAAATCTAAACTGCACATAGACTGCTTCGTGGATTGTGTCCGCAACTGTCAAATGATGTCTCACGCGAGGCCACACTCTTGGACCAGTTTGGAGAGCGCTGCATCTCTGGACGTGTGTTTGAATGCGCCTCTCCATGCTGTACAACGATCTAGCATAGCCTTTCCGAAGCTCCTGTGCTCTTGTCCCTTTTCCACTTGATCCTCCCAATGTTCACGCATGGCGCGCGCCGCCTTGTGATAACCTTCCGGGATCTCATTTCTCTGCAGCCTTGTCCGAGCCTTCAATTCACCAAAAACCCGTTCTGCGTCTTTACAGCTGCGGAACAAGAAACGCAGGGCATCCGCCAAAACTGCCTCATCTTCAAAGTCTTTGGCCTTGGTTCGAGCACTGAAATGACCGGCACGGAAATCCTCCCCTCTGCCACCATCAGTGGCTCCTTTGGTGTCTTGAAGCCGCATACTGCGGTAGTCCTTTCCAAAGTCCACCATGCTGCAAAGACCTTTCAACTCAGCTTGGCGTTCCAAGAGAGCTTCCAGCTGCTCACGTTCAGCCTCAGCTCCAACCAGGACGCTGGTTGGTACGACTTCGGTACGTTCCACCATCATTCCTTCACCAAAAGCACCTGCCACTGTGTCTCGATCCTGACGTCGTAGAAATCGAGTTTCCCATCGCTCCTTCTGGGCAATATCTGCTTGCAACGCCTGGATCTCTTGCTCGATCTTGTCCAAGGCAAGTGTAATTGATGCTGCCTGGTCAGCTTCTCGCCGTTTCTGCACTTGAGCACAGGTCTCAGCAAAGCGCAAGGTTTGTAAAGACTCCTCTGCGTGTGATGGATCCATGGTCACAGTGGTGATGATCAAAGTTCGAGCCGAACCTCCCAAAGCTTCTTGCAAAAGCATCGTCAGCTTCGAATCTTGGTATGGCACATATGGCAAGGCATGGGTAGGTACACCTTCTTGGGCCATCCGACACCTTTGATGCAAAGCCTCAATGACACGCTTCAGCGAGAAGAGACCCTTGTTGATGTTCAGGGTCTCATAAACCCTCTGCCGATGGAGATTGTACTCCTGCGACCCACAAACTCATCGCTCGATGATCAAAAGCAATCAAACAACAAAAAACAAGAGAGGTGTCAAAAATAGAACCCAAACATTATGTCAAAATATATCCAATCATGTCAAAATATGTCAAAATACCCCAAACCGTTTGGCCATCTGAGCTCCTGCCAGGTCAAACGGCTTTGTTCTTCACCTCCAACAACCTGAATAAATTGCTCAAGAGAGCGCAAAATAACTTTGTTTGTCATTGTTTGTCATGGTTAATGACCTTCCCACAGCTCAGCTATCACTTCACAAACGCTGACCCTCACAGCAAGATAGTGTCCAGCTTGGGAAGAAGTAAGAGAAGTAAAAGAGGCAAGCACAAATAGCATAAGGTTTTAATTTTTAATAGTATTTTAGACTCAAAGCAAGTGATGCACGCTAATGCTATGCTTTCACCGAGGCACCAGTACTGGAGCTTTCGTTGCAGCATCCACTTTGCTCTTCGAAAGCTGTTCAGAACCGCCAAGATCTGCAAAATAAAAACGACTTTGCCGAATTGTTGCATCGGCGGAATCCATGTCCTTCCTCACCTGCGTGAATCACCAGAAGTGTGGGCTGTGTCATGTGCTTAAAGGCATTCTGACTTGAAACAGAAGATTGCATTCTTTTGTACGGGTTCTCATGGAAAATGCCTTTTCGATGAATGCCACATTCACCAGCAAATAAGGGACCCTCCTCTCATTCCAACACACGGCCTCAGCTAGACCATGCCCATGCCTCAAACCGCCCTCTTCGGACCTGCAAGGACAGAACAAAGACCGTGTGTGCACGTGTGGAGCGCTCATTCATGGCAGTGGCAGCACGGCGCTTCGCAGCATCGCCGTGCTCCAGCAGCTCTTGCAACTCCTGAATTGTGGTGTGATATGGATGGAGTCATGGAGTGTCAGTCTTGGTACAAATCTAATAAGTTCAGTCGGCAACAGCAGGATGTTACTGTATCATACTGTATCTCCTGTTGCGTGTTGTGGTCCCATGTGATGAGCACATACAAACATGGCTTCCATTCAGCAAGCAGCTACAGAAAACGTTGTCGTTGTTGTTGTTGTTGTTGTTGTTCTTGTTCTTGTTCTTGTTCTTGTTCTTGTTCCTGGCAGACTATGAGAAACACAAAGGCAGCGTACCTCATCAGTTGGGGTTTGCACTAGTGCAATTCATGTTAAGAAAATTCCAGTGCTGAAACTTCCAAAGACCCGACTCATCAGGACTTGACCCGTCCTCCAGTGACTGAATGTGCCACTCAGTGTGCCTGAGGTTAGGGCAGTAACGTCTACAGTAGCAAAAAGGAAGCAGGAAGCCTCTGTGATGTTTCGCAGGATGAGAATTCATGCAAACATAAACCTGCTGGAAGAGGCATTGCTTCTTTAAAAAATAGATCAATTCGCACTCAGGAGCGCGATTGCGAACCTTCATCCACCGATCTGAGACCACACCGATACTAAGAAGCGGTTCATACAGTTGATACATAATATAATCACACTCTACTATATATATATATAATTCCCCACATTGACGTGTGGGGTTTTTGTTTTTAGTTCTGTATCCGCTCCTCCTCCTCCTTCCTTCCCGTCCTCCCTCCCTCCTTCTCACTCACACACACACTCACTCTCACTCACTCACACTCACTCACTCACACACACTCACTCACTCTCACTCACTCACTCACACTCACTCACTCACAC
>Ga0126342_10004820_pt1 | contig 23227 bp, 19 predicted proteins | sample Cyp1metagenome_FD_92528 | JGI IMG/M metagenome (GOLD analysis project Ga0126342, IMG submission 92528) | Coral microbial communities from Lord Howe Island, Old Settlement Bay, Australia - Cyphastrea 1 metagenome | ecosystem: Host-associated > Invertebrates > Cnidaria > Coral ...
CCAGTGATAGTCTTGACGAAATCCCTTGCTTTTTTCGCAAGCTCATGGTGGGCTATAGCACACATGTTGTGTGGCAAGCGGGCCCTTTCCGTTGAAGAGGCTTTCGATTTTCCTTTTATCATAAGGTGTATTGAATAGAGTACACAGGTGCACGTTTGTCATTTTGGTGTGTGGCACCTTGTGTGTTTTTGGATCTTTTTTGAAGGGCACACGGTGGCATGTCTCAACAAAGCAGGGTAACCCGGCTTATCTATCCTATGCATAATGCATATCCTATGCATAATGCATATCCTATCCTATGTGTTCTGACATTTTTCAATGACCGATGTGATACGGCAGGTGCAAAGGCTGCTGATGATCACAGAGGTGATGTTAGCCCAGCATCTACTGTTCCTGCTGATGATGAGGCTGCAATTGCATCTGCAAGAGCTTCATACCAGAGTGCCAAAATGAATACACCGGAAGAAAAGATCAGACGAGCTCCAGCCACCCCAATGGCTCCATTGTCTCGAGATGTGCAATCAGTTGAGATTTTGGGAGGAGAAGGAGACAAGACAACTGAGAGAGATCAGAAACGCAGCAGTGATCAAAAGAGCAAAGTCAACAAGAAGAAAGGTCCTTTGAAAGCACGCAAGACAATGAGAAAACACGTCAAGAAAGCCAAGAAAGTCAAACCGACTACCAAGGATGGAGCCAAGACTACCAAGACCAAGGAACAAACACCTGCCACCACTCCTGCCACCAAGAGTACTACCACCAGTCCTGGTACCGATGCCTCGGCCACACCCACCCCGTCTACCACAGACACCACCACTGGTCCTGGCTCTGCCCCTCAACAACCGCTTCGCAGACCTTCCGTGGAAATTGGCAGCCCCGACCTCACAGAGATCTGTTCCCCAGCACCAGGAGCAGTGGCAGGTGTTTTGAATCGAGCTGCCACCGGAGACCTAGCTCAGACCCATGCAGTAGTTAAGGCAGGTGCAGAGGCAGCACTGCCGCCAGTTGGTCCACATGAGACACGTGTTAGAGACGGCACACGAGTGCGAGTTCGCAACAAGGATTATCACAATCGTCGAATGAGGTTCTACAGGTCACTAGACAGTTTCTTATCTTGATTCAAAGAAAAAACATATTCAACCACTGTATCCTGGATCCCCATATCATGTGAGCATGTGGTTACTGTTATGTCACAATCGATTTTTAGTTATGATGCGAAGCTTTGCAATATCGTTTTATCTTAAACGACAGTTAAGACAATCGCCCCAGCCAATTCTACACTGTATTTTGTTGGGGGAATTCGATGATGCATGATGTAGTTTGTCTTTACCCCCTGACTTCCTTGCTTTGCCCGCACCGTGATCTTAGGTACGTCCTCGCCATCTGAAATCGTAAAGCTGGGTGAAAATGCTCGTGCAGGGGGAGGACCCAAACCGGTGGAACTAGTTTTGAGTGATGAAACCCACGCATACACGTTTCTCTGCACCTGCATGAATCTATTCTACACACAATTCGTATCACATCTGTGAAGTTGCAGCTTTGCTTTAAAAAACACAATCCATGGCGATACCATGCATCACATATCACATATCACATGTCTGTTTAATGTATGTAACATATTATTTCCCTTTCATTGCTAGCTTCAGTTTCGTCTCATCTTCATAGAAAGTATGATTTCTCTCCAGCGCAGGACGAAAAATATCAGAAAAGATGGCAATCCTCTTCGAGGAGTGGACCAACTGCAATGGGGACTGGTCGACCTCAAGTTTTGTGGTGCGCATGAGGGAGCGTACCACTGAGAAACAAAAGGGTGGGAGGCGATGGATGACTGAAGGAGACATAGTGGACAAATACTCGAAAGGAAGGACAGTGGAGGAAGCACGACAGATTGCCAGGGACATTGTCGTGGGAAAGGAGGCCTGCAAGCACATGAGAAGTACCCACATTCGTCCACACCCGGACGCGCCGCTGAGGCAGGATATGAGATTGTTTCTCATATGGGATGAAGAATTCGAAACAACAGAAACTGATTCGATTGTCGAAGCCCTTTTCCAGTGCAAAGACTCAGATAGACATGGAAAGGATGAGAAGAAGAAAAAACGCAAGCGAGAGACTTCGTCATCTTCGCAATCTGACAAGTCCAGTGACTCTGCCAGCAGCAGATCATCTAGCTCTTCCAGCGACCGTCGCAAGAACAAGAAGAAAGCACTGAAAAAGGGAAAGAAGTCAAAGCCAGTGAAGCACAAGCATGGAAATCAAGGTAAAAAGAAGGGCAAGAAGGAGGTGAAAGATGAGAGCAGCGACTCAGACAGCAAGTCTGAATCTGAGGATTCCCAAGTGGCAGCAGGCAGGAAAGCCAAGGAGGAAAAGGAGAAACAACGAGCGGCTGAGAAGGAGGAAAGGGAGAAACAACGAGAGGCTGAAAAGCAAGCTGAGAAGGAAAGGAAGCTTGCACAGAAAGAGGAAGAAAAGGAGAAAAAGCGTTTGGAGAGCCAGCAGAAGAAAGAAGTGACTAAGGAAATCAACAGGAAGAAAGGTGCAGCGAAAAAGGCCAGCAAGATCATTCTTTGATTTTAGCTGCTGAGGTGGAACATAATCAATGTGATATTAACTTGTGAATACTAGATGTGCCGTGATTTTTGCAATTCCGTGTCATGTATGTTTTTTTTCTCTTGATGGATCGTGACATCTTCACTGGGAATGCCTCACAATCTCAACTGACAGGAACTCAGTAGTACACGGCGGGGTCAAACATCCAAACCTTTTTAACATGTTTGTTGTGTGTCCCGTGCAGGGAGTGGCAAATTTGGACACTACCATTGCCGACACTGTGCGCCGGGAACAGCTTTCGGGAACAGTGCCCCTTGGCCAAATGATGATTCAGTTGATGATGGCTCTAAATCCAAATGTGCACGCATACTATATCATACGAAATAAATGCATTAGTGCTTTTATCCCATCAGTGTTTACACACCCCAAGCTAGATCACATAGTGTTAGGTGGACCAGATCAGCCCAACTGAATTTTCGATATCTTTTAATTGTCATGTTTATGGTAAATATGTCGATTGGTCAGGAAAGCACACTATTTTGTTCTGAAATGTTCTGGAACTAGATTGATGCAATCAAATTCAAGTTTAATCTATGTTAGTCAAGGTGCAGTCAGTTGCGAACCAAACAGCCCGCTGCCAGGGCCGATCCAGATCTTCGCAAAGCTTTGCAGAAGGAACTGCAAAGCGTCCGCAGTTCCTTGAAGCAGAAGCGTGGGCAGCTTCAAGATGCATTGGACAACAACCAGGTCACTAAGTGGAGTGTTTGGGGGTGGACACGGGTGATACTATTTAAAATACTTGCTTAAAAAATTTAATGCATATAACCTGAACTAATATTTTTTATTTGGGTCCATTTCGTGCTCGGTATATCTGCAAGATCTAGATGATGGTTACTAAAGTATGAATATTCTTAGATCGATACATTGATAATATGACTCACGATTTCTCTTTATTTGGGGTATCGGCTATTTTCGTCTGGGATTGCAGTGGCCCCATCAAATAATGTATCTGAAACATTCTGAAACAATATTTGAAATCAGCTGTTTCATATGTCTTTATGATCTTTGTTGACTAACACATTAATAGGATATGGTATGGACAGCGGTAGAGAATCAGAATTTTGTTGGGGCTTATTGCTGAAGCTTGGCAAGCTATTTTTTCCATAGCATAGTACGTTTCAAGACATCTAGAGAGGTTGGCTCTCAGAGCTAGATTCTAGATGACACCGTGCCATTACTTTGATCATTGATGGCCTTTCCTTAAGATCGGACTCGGTCACCTGGATATCATCAAAATCTTTGCAATTGGAACTAGGAACCTCACAAGTGATAACTTTAGGCCAATGGCCAGAAAATATTCAAACCGGCATTTTATTTTCTTGTTGCTGGATCTGCTACTTGATATTTTGCTTTTCCCATCCTCGAAAAAAAAGGGCTTCCACCAAAATGAAGTTATTTTATTTCATATGAACTGATATATTTTTTTTTTCGGATTTCTAGGGCATCCGACTTAAGCTAATCTACGATATACTTCAGCGTAGTCCACGTCCAGGTGGATTCGATGGAAAGTCTCGCTGACGGAGCCAAGTCCCTGATCGATGACTACAACAAAAAGAAGAAAGCTATGCAGTGAAGGGCCTAAGGGCCTTAGGACTTTGGAGCCACGGGATTTTGTTGGCTTGAATACCATTTAAGCCGAAACAGTTTGGAAGGTATCTGGATAGAAGCTCCAAGAACTGTCCTCCAAGAAAAAAACATTTTTTCGGCCAACCAAAAAAACATTTTTTGATGCTTGAAACACGCATTTAACACGCTTTCTTTTTGGGCACAGTGGGGGCCAACCAGATCACCGTCCATGCTCAGTCTTTGTGCCTTGCGTTCGCTGTGTGCGGCATTGGCTGTCTAGCTTCAGCAATAGTAGAACACGAGTCTTCTAATTGGGGAGCCACCTCCATTTGTGGGTTTATTGGGATTTAAAAAACATGTCAATTTTACTATATTTTACTAACCCAATCAACATTACTATATTCGTAGCTGGAACTTGTCAATGCTTGACTCATCAATGCTTGAAGGAGGTGCTACTAGGTGGGTTGAAGCTCTGCCTGCTTAGTGCTGAATGTCTTCAGTGTTTGCAGCCTTTGGTAGTGCCGCTGCGTCCGCTCAATCCATACAGCGGGAAGAACATGCGTGACTTCACGCGTGCAATGAAAAATGCTAGCTAGAATTGATGTTGCCAGACTGGACAGTACTTTGGTTTACCTGACAATCCCAACAACCAAAGGGGGTTCGATATCCAAGCATTGAAATATAAGGGGAAAATATAGAAAGAATTTATAATACCAGTCATTCTGTTATGTTAAATGCCCAGGGTTACCCCAAAGACTTGCCCACCCTTGGCGTTACAGTGATCGATCTGTTTTTTTCTCAGTTTGACTCCAATCCAATCCATGGTGGTTGAATGTGGTTGATATGCTTATTTTTTTCCAAATTGGATATGGTCGAAAATAGCTAAACAGGTTGAATAATTTCTAGCATCCTCTGTTTTGAAAAATACCAGTAATGACATGAATGTGGAAAACCCAGCACCGGAAATAACCCTAGATCGTTTCTCTCTCTCTCTCTCTCTTTCTCTCACTCTGTACTCTATACCATGCCGCCCAAACACATCTAATACTGGGAATTGTTTACTACCGGGTTTATTGCATTATCAAAGACCCTTTGGGTTAAAGGCCTGGACCTGCCCAACTTGCATGCCATGTTGCACCGACATCCCTCCGCAGGTGATGGCAAAGCTTGGGTTGCTCAAGGCATCATTGATGATATTTCATCTGCAGTTCCTTGGCGCAAGGTGGTTTTGAGACCCCAGAATCTGATTCGGTGGATGACACAACCATGATAACTGAGGTTTCAAGTGTTAGCAGGGGCGTGAAAAATGCACGGGCTCATGTCAAGGCCACTTATCTGAATTAATGTTGGGAATTTCCGAGCTCACATCGATTTCTCATATGTTTTTAAATCACGTCCACTATATGACCCACAAGGCAATAGAGACTACAATATATCGACTTTCGGAAAGATTTCAATACACATCAAGCCCTAAGGAATCTGGCCAGTCAGCTCATCCATGGAGCCGAAAAATGGCAAAATATTCTAGCTGGAACACTTCACGTGATTTTTGGAGAATGTGCAGGCTACCAATTGATACTTGGTTGTCAAATCCAAGTGCGCTATGTACATGTACATGCACATGTCATTTGATACAGCATGAGGACTGTTGCAGCATACTGCAACGATTTATGTGCCAAAAGTGGTGTGAGATGTACTCTGTACCAGATATTGCACATATCATCAGTACTACTGCTGTTGTAGTGGTAATCACAACTGAGGAACATATCAAGATCAAAGTGCCATTGAAATCTAAAAGATCACCAAAGGGTTTCGAATTCCATGAGATTGACATCCTGGACCCTTTGTCTGTGGTGAGCTATCTATTCAACGAAGTTGGGCTGACCATTCCACCAGAAAATGTTCGATCCTATTGGGACCATTATCGTCGGAAAGTTGCTGCTCCTTGGGCCTTGCGGCACCCAGCAAAGGATGATGCGATACCGTTGGGTCTTTACGGGGATGCTTGCAAAATTCGCCAAGGGGGAAAAATGGTGGGGATCTACATGAACTTGCCACTGTTCAGACCCAAAAGCATCAGGTGCTCTAGATTTCTTCTTGTGGCAATCCAAGAGGAACTGATGTATAAAAGGAAATCGCTGGATTGCATTTGGCGCCAAATCATCTGGCGTATGAACCTCTTACTCGAAGGCAAGTATCCGCAGTGTGACATTGATCGTCAGCCTCTCCAAGGTCCTCAGTTGAAGAAGGCAGGACAAGAGATTGTCCCTGGGAAGACATTTGCTGTCGCAGAATTACGTGGCGATTGGCTCTGGATGAAACAATGCTTTTCTTTCAAAAGTTCGTGGAAGGGAGGCTCCAAATACCCTGTTTGTTTCCAATGCGAAGCACGTGCAAAGGAACCTCACTTGTATTACAATGTGCGACATGACTCCAGTGTCTGGGAAACGGAGTACCCCACTTTGACTGAATTTTTGATTCGTCAAATGCCGTCAGATCCCAGTGACTTGAATGCACATTGCATTTGTTTTCGGGCCATTTTTGCCTTTATTAGATATGTGTGCAAGCTGTCCTATCACTGGGGGCCCTTTTGGCCACCACTGGCCATTGTTGGAAATCAAGATTTTGATTCAATTTCGTCGTCTAAGGTCCTTTGATTGCCCTTCGGGGCTTTGATCCCGGAATTGTACGTTGGTGCTCTATGCACGTAGTCAATTTAGGGCTGCTTTATGGAACAAACGCTAGCGTGTTGAGCCTTTCCATGATTAGTATTTTTCTGTTATAGTATTGGGTTTCGTTCAAAAAGATCCAACCACAAAATTCGAAGCCATTGTTCATAGCATTTCTGCAAGGATGATGCTATGCGAGGAAAAATTCTTCAACGGCGAAACTTTTGCAGAACAGTTGGAAAATGCCTATGATGACTTCAAAGATTTCGTGCGGGCTAGGAAGATCCCATGCTCTCAGAAAATGTTCACTCCTGGTTTGGTTCTTTGGCCAAAAATCATGAAATAGTCTTATTTGCATCTTTTTGTCCAAACAGTGTAATTTGTGTAGTTTTGCTTTGGTGCATGCACTCCACATGGCGGCTTGCCAGCATACATGCACGTGCGCACATGCACACGCGCACACACGTATCACTACGCCACATGCACACACGCGCACACACACACACACCACAACAACAACAACAACAACAACAACAACGACAACAACAACAACAACAACAACAACAACAACAACAACAACATGCAAGCGCACATGCACATGCGTGTTGCACACGCGCACTCATTTGCAGGCACATAGAAGTGTAGGCACATGAGTCCAGCATATGCAAGCTGCGTTCACACATGGGTGAGTGCATCACCTTCGCCTTCCCAGGTGATGAAGAAAGATGGTCAATTGTTGATGACAGGCAAGGCCTACAACAACAGGTGCATCGCAGAATGGCTCCATGATGCTGTGCTGCGAGCCAATCAAGTCTCTACTGACCCAAGGATGCCTGTAGCCTGTTTGCTGATGACGCTCGCTTTATTTTTTTGGGTGAGCATGTTTGAGACTACATCTCCTGGCTCCCTTCCTCTCCAATTTTTGTTCCCCTTCACGTGTTTTAGTCCAATTTATTTCTTGGAAAAGGGTTAGGTGTCACCTTGCCAAGGAATGGTACCACTCGATACTTTGGGATCATGGAAAGATCCCCCCGGTTCTTGCCACTGGTTCTGCAAGAAATGGTACATGTCCTTGCAATTTTTTCACATACATGCACGCATGGGTAATTTCGAAATGGTACATACCAATGCGAACTGCAAACAAATTATTCTTATGGCTCCTGTTGCACGTGCTTCACTGGTATTTTGTGGAAGCAGAACTCGTTTCGCATCAGGACCCCAGAACAAGCAAGAGCTCTTGACCATGCAGGGATGACCTACATAGAGGCCCACATCAAGATTTCCCGGATGAGTTTTCTGAACCCTACCAGCATATATTAATGTTGTGCAGTCACAGCTATTGATCGATAGATCAATCTTCCAGACAAAATGAGCTGGTGGCCTGGTAGTATCCTTCCCAAGGATGGAAAAACCTCATTTCATTCTGCGACCGAAGATCCATGCGCCATGGTTGCAAGTCTGCCACATCCAAAGTTTCCAGGAGAGCAGGTGAGCCCATGGCAATTGCCCAGCAATGTGGACAGTGAATGTAGTTTAGTCACTGGTAAATTCATTTACTCCTCTACAAGAAAACACCTTAGAAGAGATGGTTCCAAATACATGCAATGATGAAAAGATCTTTAGATATTGATCATCAATATTATTGGGAGGAAAGGCTGAACTTGGTTTGTTCAATCACAATTAACGAAGCCAAACTCTTTGTCTTGCATCCTTATATCCATGTGTGGCATGAGGCTATGGGTCACCTTCTCCGAAATGTGCGGCGTCACCGACACTTAGCTTCAAAAGCCTAGATCGCTAGCCCAAAAAATCGCAGTTGTGCCTATGTTGCCTTATGCCTGATCATCTTCTGGTTCATTGTCATCTTAACGATGAATTTCCTGGTGATGTTTCCTTTACAAAATAAAATGTATATATGTGATGCGCTGACCAAGCAACGGCTGAGGTGAGAACCCTCGTCATGTGCATACATTCCACGACGAGGACGCAATGATGTGGCTGAAACGTGCCTTTCCGGCATCAAAGTATATCACCACTATATTATATATTTTATCATGTACGATATTCAAATTTATTACCCGGGGAGTCCTACATATAAATATATTCAGCGATGGCATGTTTGTTTTAATCTTGTCCCATCTATAGAATCCCCATTGAGAATGACCACGCTGACCACGCCGACCACGCCCACCACATCTTTGCGCGCTAAGTGCTTAGGAATTTCCTTAATGGCACATCAAGAAGATGCGAAACAAAGAGCATTCTGCCTACGATTGGCCAAACTCAGGACTGTTTTGGATTGTTTTGGGAGTTTTGTCAGAAGGCAATGGTTCACTGAAACAGCAGATGAGAAATTGTGGAAACCATGGGATAAGTAGGGTCAAACATTACTAGTTGTTGCCAAATTTTATGCATTCACATTTTTCCCAGGCTCACAAACAGAGATGTCCCAAAATGAGGTCGTTTTTTTCCTTTCAATTCAAGTGATTCATTTCGGAACCCAAAAAAGGCCACATCATTTTGAAGCATATCCTGAAAATAGATGTTAACTACTTATGCATGTCCTAAAACATTCTTAACCTGGTTTATGGCAACTGTTCAAAGCAATTTTTGCTGAGAGGATCCTATCTATGAAGTGGAGGATTACCGGGTTCCTTTGATGATTTAGGTGATTCAATGGATGAATTCTGTTTGTCCTGTGGGTTGAAACTGACCTCCGCACCTAAGGCTCAATCGATCATCTGCTAGCCGCGCGTGATTTACAAAAAGAAGTGCGAGCAAAAACATGTGGTGGAAAACACTCTTACATTTGTTCATCATTAACTAGATCAAATCATCCGGATCTCGAACTCACATGTCTCATTGGCTTATATTAGCCCATGCTGATCCAGTGGTGCACAGGCAGGCTCTGATTGGGTGGGTGAGCGTGGTCCAGCGTGGTCCAGCGTGGTCGACCATGTAGGGGAAAAGAATGGGATTTACATAAAAGCAGTGGCAAAGAATCCCCTTTAGACTCCCAGGGTATATATATATATATTATATTATATATATATAGTACGTGAATGCGAATTTTCGATATGGAAAAATCCTCCAACTTCCAAGTTTCTGAGCCATGGCCGTTGCCCTCGCTTTCACTTTCACCGAGGCCTCGGTGGAGCCCAAGGTCTGCAGCCGCTGAAGCACCGCAGTGATGCGCGCCTGCACCGGTGATGGGTAAAACGTTAAAAATGTGAAGCCATGGGGAAAACCATGGGAAAACCATGGGGAAAACCATGGAAAACCAGTGAGAACATCTAGAAATGGTACATGTCACCATGTCAATGTTAAGTTGGGCGAAAGGGTTGCCGCGGAGGTGGTAAAATCGCAATTTCACTTCAGTTTTTGGCGATCGAACCTCGTTTCGTGCGAAAGGGTTGCGTTTCGTGCCGTCTCGTTGGCACTGCCCCGCGCCTTAAGAGAGAAATAGAAAAGAAGGAAAAAGAAGAGAGCAAGAGAGCAAGAGGGCAAGAGAGCAGGAAAAGGGCAAGAGAGAATGTGAAGATGTGAAGATGTGAAGATGTGAGGATGTGAAGATGTGAAGATGAGAAGATGTGAAGATGTGAGGATGTGAAGGTGTGAGGATGCGAGGATGAGAAGATGTGAAGATTTGAAGATGCGAAGATGTGAAAATGTTTGGCAGGCCCCCACTATTAGAAGAACCCTTCGCTCAGACGCTCTCGGGAAAAACATGGAAAAACAATGAAAAACACAAGGTTTCGCGACTTTTCTACCTTTTTGCGCACCTGCATCTTCTTTCTTCTGACTCTGTCTCTTCTCTGATCTTCTTTCTTCTTCTCTTCTCTTCTCTGACTCTTTCCACCTCTGCTTTTTCATTTGTCCATATTGTCGGAAGTTTGACTTCTAAACTTCCTTCGATGATATGACATATGATATGTGGGTAAAAGTGGAAACATGGCAATGGCATACACGAATAAAGCCTTCTTAAGGGCAAACCTTAACTGCTAACAAGATCCAACAACCACGATTACAAGGGCAAATCTTAACCATCTAGTATTGAAGGGGGTTTGAGACCCCACGAGTACATCCATGATCATGATCTTCTCATGATTGGTTAATGTGGGAAATGGTAATCAATGCTGAGCCAATATGAGCCGGTCTGGTGTATTGTCATCATTGATCATCATTGGTCATCATTCTTCAGCATTTTTCGACACCTATTGAATTTCCAATGGGGGTTGGCTCCTCTACAAGCCAACCGCTAGCAAAAGAACGCAGAAGAACACCTACGTTCACGATGTATAGAGGTCCCAAGCCTCCGGGAGGAAACAAAGCTCCCGAAAAGCTGCATAAGAAATGATCAATCATGATGAACCATTGAACCATCACAACCTACCGTCAGCCATGATCAAGCATCAACAGTGAAGAAACAAATAGAAAAAGGCAGGGCCCCCATCGTTCACAAGCCATCAACATCACCAACACCATCAACCATGAGTTATCATGAGCAACCATCAACAACTGTAAAACACCAACAGCTGTGCAGGGAAAACCCATGGGAAGCCACTGCGAACACCGTGCCTGAGCCTGTGTCTCATTCAGCACTTTGTCGGCTGAGAGTATGTGAGTGACTCCCTTCTCTGCTTCCTGCACTTTTTGAAAGGATCACAAGTTTCCTAAACTTGGTTGAAGGCTGAAGGCAAGATGTACAGGACCCCGCTGATGGTCAGAAAACAAAACAAAACATAACATAACCATGGTTGCTTGCGGTTTTGCCTTTGAATCAGCCCATTGAATTTCCACGATTTCTTAAGAAAGACTGATTCGTATCATGCTACCTTGAGGTCAAAAAGAGAATGCGCAATCATCGGAGTCACAACTTCACAGGAAGGACTTTTCATGACTTATCTATACATTTCTGGGAAGCCCTGGGCCATTCTACCTATCCCCATAGCAACCCTAACGGCTGTTTTTTCGCAGATTCAAAGCCGCCTGATGTTGGCAACCGCTCCAGTTGCACCTCGAACCCGTGCAAGTGCCGATGGTCACAGCGCTGATTGCCCGTCACTTTGGGGTAGCGGTTCTTTTTTTTTGGCTGGGATACCATTGGAATATGCACAGACCTGAAGAAGCGATGATTTTTTTTGATGTTTCCATCCAGTGTGCAACCACCATCTATGCAAAGGCCCTTTAATGGACAACCTCGACCACCTACTTGAAGCTACGCCCAAACGATCATGTCACACCGCGTTGCAATAGAAGAAAAATAGCACCAGTCATCACCAGTCTCAAAAATCGCTTGGGAAAAAGACTTCGGAATGGAAGTGGAGTCGATTCTTCCGCCTGAGGTGGTGACTTTTTAGTCTCTGAACTGGGCAAGTCTTGACACTTTCCACCATTCTCCTGGGGGATGGTTGATGATGGGCGGATTTTTTGGCTTTTTGTTCAGCCATTGCCACGAGACCTTACTTGATATCGTAGAAATGAACAGAAATGGACAACAGGATACAACAGCTTCCCAGTCCTGGATGTCTTTGATTCCATCTCACCGTAACTTGATTTAGATGTAAAACAACAGCATCCTGCTAGACTCAACACATCACACATTGCTGAGATCTTGACAGCCATGGTTTCTTTGTGCCGCTTTCGCTCACCTCAGCTTCTTCTCAGCTGTGCAGCTTCGATCAGCTTCGGTCCCAGCGGTCCCAGCGGTCCCAGATGGTCCGAGCTGTTGGCTGCTGCCAGATTCACTCCTGGATCCAAGTGGCTTTCAGCTTGGGTTTCCGACTCTTTTCGGAGAAAAACCATAGGAAAAACCACAGCAGTTGGCCAATTTTAGACGAAATCCATGCAAGGTTACTATGCTGTGGAACAGCCCCTCTAGGTCGATCCTGGCAGACCCAACAATCTCAATGTTTGGCAAAATTCTACCAATAAGAGATTGTTACATGGCTGCGGCCACTTCCCCTACTCAACTTTGGCGGCTTGGTGGGAGTGATGTCTTGTGGGTATGCCTTCAACAATATTTCAAATTGGAGCCTGAGGGTAGGCCCCAACCTGCAAGCGGGGTGGCAGTGAGGCATCAAGGGAAGAATAGCTGAATAGTTCATGTTCCAGCAATTTGTCGCAGGGTACTTGCATCTCCGGGTAATCATGGTTTAGGTAATGTAGTTGTTCAAATCTGGCGTGGTCCCTTTTGCCTCCATATTTGGTTTGTCCCACTTTAAGATCGCTTGACCATACCTCCAAGTTAGTATTCGTGCACCCCACTTTGTAGATTTGATTTTTCGGTGAATAAAGCTACAAAATTCATCAATCCTTCAAAATCCTTTGGATTTTAACCGGGTGCCCCATTTCATCATATTCCATCCACTCATGATCATTTTCCTGATGTTTTTTAGATTTCAGAAAAGCCATAAAAATGGGTATATTTCATGGTATACCACATTTTCAGAGCCAAATAAATGGTGGCTCACAGAGAGAGGGAGAGAAATATATATATATATATATGTATGTATATTATATTGTATTATATGTACATATTCCATGGAATATCCGGATGAAATCTCACGAAAAATAGGTGAGATTCCTGTTGATGGTGATGTTCCATGATATCCGGATGAATATCCTGTTGGTGAAATTCCTGTTGTTAATGATTGTTAATGGTAATATCCTGTTGGTGAAATTCCGTGAATATTCCGTCTGGGTAAATTATAATATTTCACTAACCTGAATTAAGGCCATTTGGGGATGATTTCCCTTACTAACCATGATTTCCAGTGAGGTCGTAGTGAGGTCGTTATAATTTACCCAGATTCCATGATATCCGGAGCTGTGAATATTCCTGTTGTTGATGGTTACCATTTTCCACAGCTCTGCCCGTCTCCGCCCTCGCTCTCCAGCTGCTCCAATCGCTCCAGCTGCAGTCGCGGGGTCCCCAGCCTCGAATGAAACGAAACAGGTCAATTTGTTATGACAGATTGACACGTATTAACATGGATCAGGACAACTTGAACTAGATATTTCAAAAAAACATCAAAATGGATTTGAACCAATATTGATATAACATGATATAACATGATATAACCACAATTTCTTCACCAATTTTTGGATTTGAAACAGGGGAAGAACTTCAAGCCGTGTCTGCTGGTGTCTGGCTAGGACGGCTAGGAGCTTGCTGTCACGAGTCGCCACCAAAAAGATGCCATTCGTGACAGCAACATTGTGGATGATGTGGGCTGATGCGTGATAATATATAAATAAATAAATAAATGTATATATTATAATATATATTACAATAATGATATCTAACTTTAATAGTAGCAATAATGATCATTAAACACCAACAATGATATTTAACTTTAGTAATAGTAATGATCATTAAACACCAACTAGAGGCATCATTTCATCGACAATGATTCGTTCGAAGATAGCACTCAACAAAAAGACCATATCATCGACAAAGATCAGCCAATGTAGCAGAGATCACGATAATAATATAATAATTATAGGCAAACCAAAGTTGGAGGGTTTAGCCCCATAGAAAAACAACATCCACCACATCCTACCCCAAGCTGGATCAGCCAGGTGCATGCACTCTGGCTGTTTGATCCTCAACCCCATTGCAACTCAGTTCATGTCGACCCTCAAATTTCACAAACGCTCATTTTTTGGGGGGTGTTACCTCCCAAATAGTGATGAAATGTGATGAATCAGAATTAAGATGAATTAACGCGTCTGGTCAAACTGGGGCTGTATTAATCCTGATTTACCGCAAACAATCACCCAGCTGTAGATGACGTACATTGACTTGCCGCCAAATTAACATAGCTATGGCAACATCACCTTTTTAAACATTGAGTATGATATACAGTAGTAGGTAAATCCATGTAAATCCTCAACTACCCTTCGGTAATCAAACGTGGCAATTGAACATCCACCATTTAGGTTTTTCCATGAATTTTCAGCGAATTAAACCTCCATGGCTAGTTCCGGGATTGCCGGCCACGTTTGATGACACCGGAGAGAACATATCATTACTTTCATTTCTTGACTACTCATGACTATCACTATTATACCTATGATTTCTATATTAGCATTATTATCCCATGATTATCCCAATATATCCCAATATTATATAATATTATCCCATGATGATCCCATTTTCAGCTAGCAGTGCCCAAGGTCACGGCCACACCATCGTCGCCGTTGATGTAGGTTGATCCCAGCAGTTCCCAGCAGGTTCCTGCGCCTGAGCCATGGCATTCATGGCATATTCATGGCATATAAATATGCCACTCATAGGGGGTGAATCTTCCCAAATTGCAGTGGGAAACCTGGCCGGTGGCAAGAGAAACAAAAGGCCCAAAAGGCCAAGATCATTCTCAACCTGGAATATGAATTTTGAATGGGTAGGAAGTCGTGCAGTTCTGACATATATAATCTTCCGAGCACTTTCCACATAAGAGATCTACAAGATCCTTACATGTTGGCCGGTCCAAGCAGGGACAACAAAAAACAAACCTGGAATTGGTGATCCTGTGAACTGTCTTCCAAAAAGAATAACGACTTATTTTTTGACCCTTCTAACGTCCCTTTTAAAACATGCAATTCTTGGCACATCTAAGCCAACCATCCCTAAGATCCACATCGACATCATCGACCTTAGATCGATAAAGTGTATCGCCTGTGAGCAGTGTCCAAGCGAAAGCCATCCACGTTGTTCTTCTGACACCTCGTCGGGAAAACGTAGGCATGGCGCCATGCCTCGCCTTATCCCACCTGTTCTTCGGGGTTTCCTGTGCCAAGCCAGGGCTTGTCTCCCATTTCATCCACTGGTGAATCAGCATGTTTCGAAAAAATGCCATTTGGGTTGCACTTAGGTTGCATTTCAGACGAACACCCAATTCTGATTCCTTGCTTACAGTCGCTGTAGGCGCTTCTTTTCTGCGCAAATTTGGGGCTGCAAACATCGACTCCAGCTACATGTGGATACAGTAACGGCTCGTTCGTTTTCGGTCATTCACCAGCCTTGCCCTTCAGTACTAACACCAAACATGGGTCATTAAATGTCCCCATTGAACATCACCCAACCATTAGGTATATGGTCAATGCCATGGCTACTATAAGGTGATGTCCAATATACCCAAAATGGGACAGTTACCAACCCCTGCCAAACGGTTTCGTGAAACATGATGAAGCACCTAAAACTTGGATGACATGAAGACTTGTTCATAAACCAGCTTGATGGAAACCTGCGTCACCTCCCCCGTGTGGAGCGGTACCGCCCCAAAGCCCTGCAGCTTTGATTCCAAGTCAGGGGGAAGCAGCGACAAAGATTGCTCTGCCCGGCTGGTGCGGGCGTTGAATCAAACCTGGGCGTCCATGGCCCATCTTGGGCCCATCTCGGTTGATCTTGGATGGCAACATTTGTGGCAACCCAATTTGCTTGGCATCAAAACCAGCAGTTGTGGCATCATCCCAATCAGCAACCGTTAAAAAACGTCAATTTCCATAATTTCTCCCAAGAAAATCCCGAAAACCCCAGGAAAAAATAGGTCACAGAGACCATTCTGAGGATATCTGGGGCGCTTGCAGGGAGGCAGTGCACAGCACTGAACTTTCAACTCTGAGCTGTTGCCAGGAACCTGAAACTTAGCAGGTACAAGTTCCGATGGTACCCTCTGGTTATGTCAAAATAGCTATTGAAAATGGTGATTTATAGTGGATTTACCAACTGAAAATGGTGATTTTCCATAGTCATGTTAGTTTACCGGCGGGTAAAAAAAGGTAATTTGTTAAACCCAACAATAAACTGCCCCCCCAAGATCAACACTTTTATGGATTGAAACCATCCCCATTTCCCATGGTTTCCCGCCTTACCAGTAGAATGCATCGTTGATTACCCTCCAGTACTCATTAGTAATCTAACCCGGCTGGCTGGAAACCTTCCACAAAAAGTTCCGACGCGGAAGTTCCATTTGCAAATGATTTATTCCTACCAAACAAGCCAGCTATTCACCAGGCGCTTCTCCCTGGATACCTTTCTCAAGCAGTTTACTGTATATCAGGTGACTATGAAACGTTCCCCGGTTGTTGTATAGATTGTTTGAAATTGCCAATTCCCATGAACATCCGCTAGCCTACCCAATGGCGCCCAATGTCCCATCAACACCAAGAAGATTGTGGTGCTTCAATCTGTAAATAACCCATATAATAACCCATAGAACCCACATATATACCATATATAATCTGTATATAACCCATATAGAACCCACATATAAATACATATAACCCATAGTGTCAGAGAACTGGGTCATAAGTTATACCATGCTTATTAACCACTTACATCCACTTACCAACTGGGGATGTAACTGAGATGCCTCATGATCCCTCATGTAGGCTTCCAACCTTCACGGCCGTACAGGACCACTCCATCACAGGTGCAATTGCCAGCCTCTCTGGCACATTCCACGCCTCAGTGATTGCAGGATGGTCATTACGCCTGACATCGCCTGACATTCCACTGATTTTCTCGGGAAACGGAGCCATGCCATATCGCCAAATGCTTTCACAATGGATTCCCAGAGCCTATAGCCTTCAGCAATCATTTGAATCTCTCCAAGTCTCTGCGTCCCTGCCCTTTTTTAGTTTCATGCAGGTTTCTCCACAGATTTTCTAAGCACATGGCTGTCTGGATCAGCTTCCTTGAATGCCTGCAGCACTGGATCGCTGACGATCGCTGTCCATGTCCTGTGAAGCCAGGCCTCTCGATCCTCAAGCGATTGCCTCGAAGCCCCGGTTCGATATGTTTCTTTCGGAGGAGATCTCAGTTGTTGATGATGTTGGTTCAACCTTCACTTGTCACAAGTAGAACAATAAGTAGAATGATATCTGTGATGCCAAGAAATGACTGCGGAATAAAAACAACGGGTTCTATACATCCAGCTAGGTGGAGCGTCTTCTTGGCTGCTCCTTTTAGCAAAAAAACAACTATAGCTTAATGACTTTCTGGCGGATAAACGCATTGATATATATAATACACATGTATGTATGCGCGCGCACACACACACATATATATACACGCATACCATACCATACCATATCATATCATATCACAAGTATCACATATATATATAATTATATATATTGCATTGGAGGATCGCAACCATAATTTTTCTTGGGAAATCCAGGCTCAAAGCTGCACAATCCTGACTGCTCACCTTAGATGGCTCCCATGGTCATCTGCTCGCAGGAGCCTCCCAAGATATAGCAGGATCAATATATAAAATAAACATGAATCAACCGAGAAATCTAGATCAACATATCAATTAAAGTCAATTTTCTTCATATATTTTGTAGATAAGATCTTTATGCTTGTGCAAATGTAAGAAAAAATGACACACACACGGACACATTTAATTATAGTATAATATATGTATACATTTATAACTATATACATGCCGATAAGCAAGTAGAAGAACCAACGACAGTTTCATATTCCACCAACAAACATCGTCAGATATTGTGAGATGTGCAGTAAGTGTGATTCTTTTCAACCTCCACGCAGCAAAGGATTCACTTTTGAAATCTTTTGCATACATCCTGCGCGGTAATCTAGACATTCATCCACACGCCGCATGGGGAGGACAAAGTGACAAGGACAAGGGATGGGGGAAGGGAGAAAGGATGACCCTAAGGTCCCAAACCTTCATGGTTCAGATACTAAGATGTCTCTCCTCGATGTCCCTTCGAACTACCAAGCTCGGGTTCGATCCACCTGTTTTCGTTCCAAGCCATCGATTTTTGACTCAAAATCTCTACACATCTCTACACTCAAAACTTCCTTGGAACGGGTGGGCTGTGCATATAAAAAAAAAATCACCCTGGTTGCTTGCAATATTCCCAGATTCAAAAAAGGGGACGACACAACGACCAATCACGCCCCTGCCATCCACCATCCGATTCCGGCCTGTCAATGCTGCCATCTGCCCTGACCTGCCATTGGAGAGTAAGCTGCAAACCTTTGTCCTTGGGATGAGTATATTCAGTCTGAAACTTGAAGTTCAACCATTTCAACCCATCATTTGATGGGGCTAACCCTGGAATTCACCAGAAAGCACGCCATAACCCCGTTTTGTGCTTGATGATGGTTGATGATGGTTGATGATGGTTGATGATTTGTCTTGCTTCAATTCTGTTGATTGACCGTCTGCCTCAAATCCCCAAATGCTGTACGACGCCTCGGCATGAAAGGCCGCCGCCAGCTGGCCATCTGCCAGCTGAAGACAGAATCACCCCCCCAAAAAAAGTTGGTGAAAACACCTGTGGCAAGACATGGCAAGACACTGATCAAAATCCTTTGAAGCATCAGGTTAATCACTGTAAAAAACACCATGAGGAAAATCAGCAGGCTTCTAACAACTTGCATGGGAGACTTCACTGAGGTTTGGCTAAGGCTCTGGCTGGCAAGTAGGGCCTTGAGGCGACTATGGAGTTGTCAGAAAACAGGAGCCGGGACCAGCGTTCCAAAGTAGAGACAGAAGGTCTCAAAACCCATTGTTATCCTATTTCCTCTCTCCATTGCCATCGGCCATCAGGTTGCACTGTCCGTTGGACGGGTTGAGCTCATCAATTGGGGATTGTCCCACTTACCGGATGGCAAAACAAACGCTAAAAGTATGCCGCTAGGTCCACACAAAATAACACATACACATATATTATAAATGTACGTGTACACACAAATGTGTATACATACATATACATATGTATAAACAAATAAACAAATAAACAACTAAATACCTATATAATAAAAATAAATAAATAAAAATAAATAAATAAACATAAATAAATAAAAATAAATAAATAACAAACATAAATTAACACATAATTAAATAATAAACAAATAAACAAATAAATAAATAAATAAATAAATAAATAATATATACGTATATATTGTCCCAGTCACCCGACCAAATCCTCAACTTTGATTTCCCAATTTTTGGTCCGCCACCCCGCTGGGTCTATGCCCGCTGCCAAGGTCTTCATTGGCAAGCAGGTTGTACCTAGCCAAGGTCGCCGGGTTCACTATCCATTACCATTCATTATTACACTATACACACACATATATATATATATGTATGTGTATGTGTATATATATTTTTATTGTATATCACATTGTATTATATAATATTATATTCCATTGCAGTACATTGCGTTGCATTGAATTGCAAAAGGTTCTTCATGTGCATGATATGCAGGACATTCCAAATCAAAAATCTCCTGAGCTGGCCTCAAATGGAAGCCCGAAGGCAGAATCTGTTCTGTATACGTCAGAAGAACACATCGAGCCAACTTGGCTGCGACATTGTTGGGGCGAAGGTCCTTTGCAGAAAACGCAGTTCTGATGGTCGATGGTCACTGGGTCCCTTGGGTCATTTTGGGATCACTTAAGACTGTCTTAGCGGCCACTCAGAAGCGTGCAAACACAATCGCACACAAATAACACACACGCATGTTTATATTCATATATCCATATAATTCTATATGCATATAATCACACACACACACACATATATATATATACATAGATGAACAACTTTACATGTTTGTAATATATTTACATTAAGATCATTTAATCCCCAAGAAAAACACGGGACGATCATCGAATTGGCATCCCCAAAATGGTCCCTTTGAAGTGATGAAACCCTTCTGTAGGTACCAGAGGTAGACCCTGCGCCCATCTGCGTCTGCATCATTTTCATCTTGGCCCCTCTGACTTGGTGCTTTTACACCCTGTCGGCCCATGCTGAGACCATCCTTTACCAAAGTGAAGTGAAGGTGTCAATGCGATGCGAAGAATGCGCTTCATGCCTGTTGGGGTCATAAATGCAAAAGTGAGATCCTAAATGGAGTTATGACTTTTTTTCTCTCTTGGAGTTATCATTCGTGGCCTTCGTGGCCCAGCAACGGCGGCAAATCTCCGGATCTCACTAAAACCAAGAGGAGGCATTCTCTTCTGCACCCTCCTCCACCTCAAATGCCATGGGATCATCTCTGGTTATTGTTTTTTTCCATGCACTCACCACGGTTCCTCATTAAGTGGAGTATATAATGTGATAGACACACGCATACACACACACATATATATTATATATATATATAACATATATAAACATGCCATAGCCCTACCATTTGGTTTTGGTTTCAGCCTCACCCCTTTATGGTCATATTCTGTCATATTGGGGATGTTTTAAAATTAATCAAGTTAATCAGGGCAAATAGGCCACCGTTGCCACCCCCATCCCCATCGGCCTTACAAAGAGCATCATCCTCACCACCATCTCCACCCATCTCGCAGCCCATGAGGGTCTCAGTCCACTTTGACCCATGGACTGGGGTATGCCCCAATATGTGTATATATATATATAGCGAAATATATGGGTGTATAAAGAAAACATACCGTGCAATACACACACACACATACGTGTATATATATATAGTTATAAATACATATATCATACACGTACGTATAGACAGCATCTCGCCAAGATGCTTCAAGTAATATCTATCAATCTGTCTTATCTGTCTATCCATCCATCCATCCATCCATAATCATAGACAACAACTTGGGGGTACACCGTGTACCCCAACATATAACATACCCTATGGTAATCAAACATAGCAATGGGACATATCCTATAAATATGGCTCTTGATTGGAAAATCAACTAATAAACAGGGTTGCTCCAGCTCCCCAAATGCAATGGGGGGGAACTGGGTAGATAAAGAAATCAATGACTAGTTCCCCCTCCTTGTGGCTATCACCTATGCCCATACTGGATTGGATTCTCCAGCCATCAACCTACCTATCCGGCTATCCCCAACCCATCCAACCCCAAATCTCAGCCTCCAGAGCTGCCAAGAAACTGTTCCCTCACCCATTGACTGCAAACAGCGTCCGAAGGCTTTGAGGACTCGTGTAGCATCCGCCCGACCTCCAAGGGACCCGAACATGTCAGCACTGTCCGGTGTCCGGTTGGTTGCCCGCAAGGTATCGACATTCCAACAAACGATTCCAAAATAGAGACGTATATATATATATATATATACATATGTATGTAGCCATAGCACTGTCAGGATCCGGCATCATACATCTTTTGGGTTTGAAACTTTATCCAAATGATTCATCTCAGGAGAGTGTTTTGCTGTCTTCTTCATATAGGCTGTTTATACGCATGAATTCAGACAGTTTCAATGCCCGCTTGCCATTTGCATCACTTCAGAGACTGAAAACAGAATGTCAAGAACAGGACGAACATCATACCTTGTAGTGATTCCTTTTTGCGTGATGATACATGCATATATAAACATGTCATATGTACGTAGTTTTGCGTGTTTTATGTATGTAATGTAATGTAATGTAATGTAGTGTAATGAATGTAATGTATGTATAATTTAAACTGATAGCATGCCAATATATGCCAACCCATCCTGTTTGATACTTCGATTTCGATGTGGCCAATCATTTCCAATCAGAATCTTGGAGTACCCTCTGGTAATTAATAGTGGATTTTCCCATTAAAAATGGTGATTTTCAATAGCTATGTTAAATTACCAAAGGGTAAAAGGTTTAAAATGTCAACCCTGGATTAATAACCCCCAAACGGCTGTTTAATTGGGGGGATACCATTTATGTACCATATAAAGTGACTATTTGGAGGGTACCCCCTAATTAATAAACCATGGTTTAGCAAAATCCGGGGTTGACATTACTCAACAGGCAGTATCCGCCTACAGCCGCGTTGTCTTTGCGTCCGAGTCGGCGAAGAAGAAGCGAGGCAAAGTCGTGGCAAGTGTCCTGACCGGCTGGAACTCATCTTGGGAGATTTCAATAAATCATTACCCTCTGGTTATGTCAAAATAGCTATGGAAAATGGCCATTTATAGTGAGTTTTCCCATTGAAAATGGTGATTTTCCATAGCTATGTTAAATTACCAGAGGGTAAATCATTAACACATCTGTGGATGGAAGAAATCCTGCACCAGTTGATAGATGGTTTATCGATGTTTATCATGGTTTATCCCATTATTTATAGGGTTTCAACATGTTTCAACCATCCACGGTGGTGCAGGATTTCTTCCATCCACAGTATGTATACACTCATACGCGTATAATTTGGGCCCTTGTAGATTTGACTTCTGTGAAATCATACTGTGATATGGGGATTTCCATAAATGGGGGATTCCCAATAGGTGGTTGGTTTATAACAGGGTTGTCCAAATGACCCTCTTGAAAATCAAATGATGAAAACAAATTTTGAGTCCCACAAACAAAATCAAACAAACAAATGATGGCAATCAGCTGGATTTCTTTTTCGCACACAGATC
>Ga0126342_10004821_pt1 | contig 23227 bp, 26 predicted proteins | sample Cyp1metagenome_FD_92528 | JGI IMG/M metagenome (GOLD analysis project Ga0126342, IMG submission 92528) | Coral microbial communities from Lord Howe Island, Old Settlement Bay, Australia - Cyphastrea 1 metagenome | ecosystem: Host-associated > Invertebrates > Cnidaria > Coral ...
AAAATTGGTGTTCCGGTGATTCCAGAACTTTGGCACAATCCAGGCTCTGGCTGCTCGAAACCATGGTAAGGTTCCCGGAACCTTGTCGAAAGCCAAGTGTGCCCGGAACCTTCCCGGAACCTTCCCGGAACCTTGACGTTCCCGGAACCGGCGAAACGAGGCGGCAGGGTCGAGCAGTGCCCCGGAGCACCCCGAAGGCTATGTGGGCTGAGACCCCAAAGCATTCTGCTGTTGGGGAAAAAACATATGTCTTCTAATCTGTTTACTTAATTCTGTTTCTTTTGCATCTTTCGGTTTCAGTGAAAACGGAAGAGATTGAGAGAGGGTCCTTTCCATGTGGAAAATTGCAAGCAAGAACAGCATTAGTGCCTGACTCACATACACTTTGCACAGTAAATATAGTAAATGACAGAAAGACCAGCACTTGCCAAAATCATAGACAACTTTAAGCATTTGAACTATTTTAAAAATTGAAAACATGACCCAAAAAAAACATCACCACAGAATTGAAAATCAGTTCGGTTTGAGCCACCATGAATGTTGACAGGCGATACTGACAGGACAGAGCCGGCATGGTGATTTCCCACTGTGTCCCCACCCTATTTGAACGATGAAGAAGACGAAGAAGCATGTTGCATGTGCCAAGCATGTGCAAAGCGGCATCGAATGAAGGCGGTCACGACTCACAGAATGCAAATTCAGACTGCAGGATTCCATTTCTTGATCCTTTTCAGCTGCAAGACGCGGCCGAAGTGAAATCAAGGCTCGCCGCACAGTTTCACCACTGAGGTTCGACTTGTTTCCACTTGGATCACTGTTGGATCACTGTTGGACTGCATTCGAGTCGATTGGAGTGGAGACCTGGAAGCTTGACGAAGCTTGACCAGGTCAAACCTTCGCGGTGAGGCTCGACAGAGCATACAGAGCAGAGTTTCAGAAATCCAAGAGTTGGAGCTGAGCATGAACAGAAGAAAAGTCAATGGCGGTTGCAAATTGTGTTTTTCCCCGACTCAGATGTGAGGGTAGGCCCAGAATGGCCCAGATAGCTCATGGTAGGCTCATGTGAATGTCGCATTGCGACAATTCTTCCAACCCGTGTCCGGCCGTGTCCGTGACAGGTGAAGGTCAGTGGATGGCAGCTTGGGGCACGGCCTCCCAAAGAAATGCCGGAGGCCTGCGAAGAGGGACAGGACTGATATGATGCAATGGCGAAAATCCAGGCAGAAAAAGACAAGGAGAGAGAAGATGAGAGAAGGAGAAAGGAGAGAGAAGGAGTCAAGCCTTAAAGATTCCATTGACAAGAAGGGAAAGATGTGTCCAACGCTGCAGAAAAGATGAAATGCAAAGTGTAAAGACTTCGTGTGTGGAAGAATCAGAAAAGAAAGCGTCAGCTACCTGAGTTTCCCATGCTTTACAGGAGGAGGGACTCCACGAGTGACCTTTTTCGATCATGAAAGGATTCTTCGCTTTTAGGGGGGCCATCCCCTTAAAGGTCGCAGTTTCAACTCGAATTCTGTTCATGCACCCTGCTCCTGCTGTGCCATCGTTTTGATGATCGCCCCCCCCACATCTTCGTCCTTATCCTGGTCATCATCCCAATCATCGTCGCTCAACAACATCTTCTCCCTCGGCACCTTCTTCAGCATCATCTTCATCAGCATGTTCTTCTTCATCAGCCTCTTCATTTGCATCCTGATATTCTTCCTAATCACCACCACCACCACCACCATCATCATCATCATCATCATCATTATCATCATTATCATCATCATCATCATCATCATCACCATCACCATCACCATGATCACAATCAGTGCATGTGTATTTTCCCTGAGTCTCATCCACATCAGCTACACACTGAATGTTGCACTTGTGTTTAAGAAATATGTTATTGCTTGGCACTCTCCTTTTCGTCACCTACTATCAAAGCATTGCACAACTACCTAAGTTGTTTCCCCTCAGTCGCTCTCAAGCAGACCTCCAATCCGAGAAAATACTTGGTGTTTTCAAGTGTCCAAGGCATTTTTATGCAGTGGATACTGCTTCTGTGCAAAGCTTCGTTTCCAGGTTTCTTGTGTTTCCTGTATGGTCCTTCCATTGTCTCGATGCCTATGACGAGATTTGTCACTTCAGGCGAAGCTCGTTAGAGATTTGCTATTTGCTCTGCAGGCTGGTTCAACGGTTCAGAAACCGTACATGCATTGGCAGTGGTTGGCGCAAGTGGGGCGGATCGACAAGTCAAGAGTTATAACAGATCGTTTTACGAGAAAAACCATGGACGGAGGGCAATGAAAGCCAGCAAGCTCGTTTGGAATTGGTCCTCCTGAAATGAAAATGTGTCTCAACAATACTAGGGTGAAGGATTTTTTGTTGCATCTTTTGTGCTGAGGTTTCACTGGTTCTTTAGATTGCCGGTTTTTGCCTCGCCAAGTCTTGCCTTAGACACTTTCTTTCTTTTCTTTTTACATCTATCTTTTTGGATAGCGTTTGGTCTTTCGAAGTTTTTGCTAAAAACATTTCTTAATTGGTTTTTCCATGGTTGTCCACTGGTTGTCCACATTCCAGTTGCCAGGGAGTTAGCAGCGACTGCTTCGATTCCAACTGCGAGATTGATCCTGCCGTGGTGCTCACAAGGTGTGCTGCCCATGATGGGCACGAAGGGCACGAAGATGCGCGGGAAAATGGAAACCGACGGAAACCGACGGAAACCGACGGAAACCGAGAAACTGGTAAATTGCTTGCAGTGTCGCTTGTGTAGTTTTCTGATTTCAGAGAGATGCTCAAAATCTCAATAAAATCAGCAACTGACCAGATTTCAAAATTAGAAGCTAAGCTGACATAGCTCGTTGGATTTCGTAAAGCTCTGATAGGCTGTTAGGGATCACTATTACTGATCCTCGTTGGATTTTTGTCATGTTGGTATGCACACTTGGTAAGGGTAATTTTGCCATAGACTCTATGCTGAACTGTGTTTTGGTATACCAATTCATGGTGTGGTATCCGTGTGGAATGGGGGTATGTCTGGGGTTTGGATCCTTGAGGCCTACGTGGTTTCTTTGCCAACGGATTTTGGAACTTGCCAAGCTCCACTTGCGATTATCCAACGATGCCAAGGACCAGAGAATGGAAACAGGCAGATGTCCACTAGATCAGCCAGACGAAAGACATTATCTTAAGATACATATAAATCAAGTGGTAGAAATAGATGATGACGGCAAGGAAACCTTGCAATTGTTATTTAGAGTCTTGACTCGCAGGTGTAGTACAATGTAGTACAATAGTACAATGTCCTGTTCTGTCAAACGAGAAGGTCTTGTAAAGTTGTAAAGCCTTTCTTCGTTGAAAGTTTGGAAGGCAATGGCATTTTTTGAGAACAAAAAGAATGAACGGCTAAAAAAAGAGGCGAGTTGCCAACCGCTTTGGCACTCCGGGGTGACACAGGATACTTTGTAGACCAAAGACCGGAAAGAAATCGTGGTGATTTCGATACCGAGGATTCCTCTATCCTACGATTCAAGCATGTTCAAATCAATGACTCAGACATTCTGGTTGCAGCCAAGACCCAGAAGCAACGCAAATGACCACAGATCTAGACAGCAACCATGAGAAGGTCAAGAGAGGCTTGAGATCATTTGAGATCACACATCAGTGTTGTAGACTCGTAGACACTCGTAGACACTCGTAGACACTCCAGGATTTGTTTGACACCAGGACACGGCTTCATCGTGTCGAATGCGTCAAGCGCTTTGCGAAGCCTTGCGGAAACAGCTTCAGGACACAGGGGGAAAAGATATAGAGAGAGTCATAGAGTCATAGAGAGTCCCATGCAGCTGCCAAAGCTATGTAGAAACCATGGCAAATTCAGGTGCAAAGTCTTTGCAAAGTCACTGGAGCTTCTCAATTTTCCGTTTGGCCTTCCTTGGTAGATAGGTCCAATAGGTATGCTGTGGTGCCATATGGTGCCCAAAATCTGAGTGGTTCTGGATTTGACGGACAGTAACGACACACTACGTATCTACGTCAAGGATTTGCTTTTATCATGGAAGGCATCACGTTCTCCAGTAGAGCCATCATGACTATAAGCCTTTACCAAGCGGCAAGAGGGGTCCTATTGGTCCTATTGTACTGTCCTGGCTTTTTTGTGAGACCCGTGTCATGACAATGTCCTGTGCCGTCCCTTCCAAGCCGAAGCAACAGGGCTACTACGAAGTGCTCGCCCAGTTGATGTCCTCTGAAGGCAGGGCTTCGTCCGTCTACGTCCAAGTGAAGTCCGTCAGCAAATCTTGCAGTGATAACTAGTGATAACGATAGTGCTGGATGGTGCTGGATAATTTTCTGGCGTTTCCACAGCTTTCCACAGCTTTCCACAGCTTTTTGGGTCTTCTGATACTCGGCTGACCCTATGTCTTGATAGTTCTTGATCTTATCGTTTGGGAGCTTTGCAGAGATATGGACTTGGACATGACCAACTTCATTCCGGCTCAAGCTTGAAAACAGAGCATGCATTGCCAGGTTATGGATCACACTTAACAGATATTTGTAAGCAAGCTATCGATACTGCGGGTGTCGGCCATGGGTGGGATAAATTTGCGTCACACACATTGAGTACCACAAGCCAAAGGACACAGATTTGATAGAAAGTGAACATGAAATCCGGATAAATCGACCAATTCAAATTCTTTCAGTATGTTGCCGCTGAAGAAATCGCCGGTTCCTTCGGTTCCTTCCACGAAGCCATGCCAGTAACTATGACCCCAGTGCCAAATGGCGAGTGCCATGCAGATGATTCGCCAGATGTCAAAGAGCCTGCGGATGGCCTTGGCGATGTGCGACCCTTCGTGCATCGGAGAGTTTGGGGTCTTTCGGCGTTGAGGTCGCTGATCTCCTGCAAAAGGAGCAGCAGGAGGTGGAACGAGAAAAGTCCCTGCTGCAGAAACGGAAAAAGAGGATGGAAGAGGAATCTGAACAACTACGCCCAAGAATATGTTTATTGGCTTCCTTGGTGTGTTCTTGCACAGCACTGTTCTTTCACTGTTCTTTGGCCTGCTGGTGCTATGGATGTGTTTGGACCCCCAAGATATAGCCTCTGCATTGCTGCTGTGCTTGGCAGTGATGCTGTCGCTGCCCTAAGCTTATGGACTAGCGCTGCTCGGATTTTTTTCTTTGCAGCTAGTGCTGTTCAGTTTCACGACGGAAGAAGTTGGCATGTTTTGGAAGCTTCAGCTGTTACCTCCTGGGCAACCTTACTGTGATCATAACCATTTGGACATATGTGATAGCTGGATTCTGGTGGACGGTGCTGGCAGCTGGGCGGCTGTGCTGTGTCATATCTGCTGTCATGGGTCTGGTATTTTGTGACCCTAACACCTTCGAGGAGCAGATCAAGATAATGGAGATCAGTGATCAGAAGTACATTGCCCATCGGATCATCATGTTTCGCGGCAAAGTCCTTCCAGGCACTGGCAAGTGTGTTTGTTCATGGCCAGCTACGGGGCAGCTGCTGGTGCGTTCCCCTTTATGGGGAACCCAAGCCATGGGGTTGACGCTGGTGGACAAAGTGGATAGCAAACATCGAACGTGCACATGGGGAAGGGGCAGAAATGGAGGTGTACTTTTCAAAGGCATGAATGGTGAAGGTAAAGTTCGGGGGTTCTCGACGGCCGGTGAAGAGCGTTTGAGGCGAGAAGCTATTCAAGACAAGAAGCAGGACTTCGTTCAGTCGCGATCATTTTTGAAGACTCTTCCTCTCAGTATTCGCGGGAGGTACAGCGTCTCTTTTTGGCGTGGCTTCCAGAGGAAGAACGCCACTTCCTGGAGGCACCCGAAGGTCTTGGGAATTCGCAGAAGGCCGAAGTAGCATGGTTTGAACGGAAGGGTTATGCTTACACTGAAGTGGAAGTAGACATTTCAAAGTGGCTCCAGTAGATGTATCCGTCATGAACGTTTCCGCCTGAGAATTCTAGTTGATCCAGCAGAGCGGTTGGCCAAGCCACTTGTTCCTGGGTCTGAGGAGACTGCGCTGGTCTCTCATCAACAGTAATTTTTGCTAGAGTTTCAAAGCAAAATTGATTGATTTGATGGCTTGGTGACATGGACTGGCACTTCGACCAGCATGCGCAATGCAATCTTGAACAGGGTGTCTGAATTGTCCCAAGATCGCAAGACCTTCCCATTTAACCGATTCCATCATCCGATTTTGCAATATGCCCTGATTTGTCCCAGTATCATGGTGTCACCAATCACCAATTACTTTTGATGATGATCACTTCTTTTATGGAGATTGGTATCAGCACCATGGCTCATCTCATAAATGCATGGTTGTCTCGGTATTGTCACAGTTGATGGAAACAAATACAATGTGTATATACTGTATATACATTATATAATATATATATATATCATCCACATGTCACCCAAAAATATATCAGTATCCTGGTACACATCTCTTGATGATAACCATCCCAGTACGATGCCTGGTCAGTGGGTTTACTCATTCATCAGCTTATTGTTTGTTCTCAATTTGTTATACATATGTTACACATTATACATGTTACACGCAGTATACACAGTATACATTTGATATATGGTATATGTATATATATATAATATATATATATATATATAATTATATATATATGTATTTGATCCGGATGTTGGTTATCTGTCAAAAAATATGTAGCGTCACCATCGAGGTCTGACCTTACGCCACCTCTGGGCTCAGCTTTTGGCACCGCAAAGCCGCCGGGGAGCCCAAGGGGGACACTGCTCCGTTGGAGAACGGTGTTTTGGGACAGCTTTTGGGAAGTGGGAAATTTGCAGAAAACGCGGAAGGGATAGATCAAATAGTTGTCGATCAAATAGTTGTCGATCTGATATTTTTTTGGGGACGCAATGGGTTTTTCAATTCTGGTAATTTTGAAACCCCTTAAAGGATTGAGAAGAATTGCAGAGACTAGTCTTTGTCATTTGTGCATGTTGATCATGTTGTTCCTTCTCTTTCCTTGGAACCAGTACTACAGCGAATCTATCTATCAGAGGAATTGAAACTCTGGTAGTGGTTGGACAAATTGCCAGTTTGTGGTTCATGAACCAATTCTGAAGTTGTTGACGGAAAACTACGAGATGCAGAGTTATTGTTTCAGCATCGTTTCACCTAGTTGCAGAGTCATCACAGGAGTCACCATGGTGGTTTGTTGTCATCTTTGGAGCCCAGGTTTGCGCTTTCTATCACAGCTTTGTGAAGGTAGTCGAGGCAAGCATAAACAGGGACTCCGAAGACACAGCCACGTTCGAAAGGTAAATGGAAAAATTGTTGTTCTGGCCCTGTTGGGTCGAACATTCTGTGCCACCCTTTTGCAAAACCCAACTCCGTTCTCAAATTTGGCCCTTGTTTTTTTCATCATACAGTCTGGAACAGTCATCCAACAAGAGTTATCAATCCCAACATCAAACGTTGATCATATCCCAAGTATACACTTTATGATACATTATAGTTTATATTTCACATAGATCCTGCTATATGTGCAGACTTTTCTTATAGAAATTTTCCCCCACGGAAATTCCCAGCAGTTCCATAGCCATAACCGTTTGCGTGGCCGGCCACGTCCCGTGAGGCGTTTTTGGCTGCGCCATCGCGTCGATGGTTTGGGCCTTTGGTGCCTCCGGGGACCAGGTGGCACAGCACTTGGCCAAGGAGATCCTGCGAGACTTGGACCAAACCCATGGATCCCATATGGATCCCATGGCAAGATGACATGTTAACTCAATGCTAACCATAATCTTGACATAGATTATCGCCTAATATCACCTAGATGATCATATAGATTAATAAATGTGAATAGATGTTCATAGGCGATGATGTTGTACATACATTGGTTAACCTGGTTACCATAGACTGTTATATTACCATTGACACTGTTACCATTGCCGGGAACAGTATGCCAGCAAACTTAATAGCAACAAATTTAAGAGCAACAAATGGTACCATGAAATCAACTATACCATGATCAACTTGGTCCAATTTTCTGCCATGAAATGTCCATTTGCAAGAGCAGAAGCTGATGAAATGAAAAGAGAGTTGCTAACTCCGGTTTGAATTGTAAGTCGGTAATGCATGCAATGCTAATACTATCAAGGTTAACATTATTCTTATGAGTCAAAGAGAGTTTCGTTTGTTAATGGTGGAAGCAGATTTTTGCTAGTTTTACCCAACTGATAGAATAATGGTGTTGGCAATAGAATGATAACGGTATAATGGTAATGGTAGCAGCACTCTACCTACTAAGAAAAACATCCGATAATCAATGGATTTAATGAACAGATATTAGATATACAATTAGCCAACGTTGGAAGGTGATAGGCAGTACCGTTTCCCACATTGATGCTGACACTATGCGGGTTTGTTTGTTATAGATGAATACATATGTTGAAGTTTATGGATGATATATGAATATGCTGAATAAGAATATGATGCCACCATTGTGCTTGTATATAACATAAAGGAATTTGGAGTATGGTTTTATGCCTCACTATTGAGCAGTGCGGGGCATGTTGAAACAGTGCATATATTGTGATTCTGCTACCCATGTTTCGAGGCAATTATTGATTTGTTTCACTTTGTCTCTGAGCATTGTTTTGCGACTCGCCATGTTCATACCTGCAGAGTGTTGCAAGATGCTGCAAACATCTGCAAACATTCCAAAATTGCCTCTTCTCAGGCTCTGTTGTGAAACCGCTTTGGTCAATGATCCGGGCGTGGATGACAGAAGGGGAACTGCAGGACAACGACGCGCACAATCCACCTGAAGTTCGGTTGAAACTGTTCGTTTTAGGTTGTGCTGAACAGTAAGTGCAAATGAAGCTGCAAAGCCTAAATTGGAGAGACATTCCATGTCCGATTGCTATCTATTGCTCTCTGCCTTGATCTTTTCGGTGGCGCCGGATAGAAGCCGTGCGTTCTTGTACTTTCTTACTTGTGTGTTACTGTGTTCGGCAGTCACACCCACACTTTCAGCACCTGTCGACTGTCCCATAGATGCGGAAAGCTGTTTCTGTTGAACTTGTGACCTAGAATTCTGGGCCAGGATCCATATGGAGAATTTTTTGTAGTGGCAGATGCATCAGTACCTTTGGAAGACCTGTGGAATCGCCACTGGGCTGACTTTGAGCAGGTTGGCATAGTGGCATAGTGAGGTTTCCTTGCCTGCAGAAATTGACCATGATGCTTTGCTGTGTTCCTGGTTTTGATGTGTTTTGGATTGTGTTGGACTGTTTGCTTTTTTCATTTGTGTGTGTGTGTGTGGGGTGTTATTGAAATTGTGATGTCACCTTGAGCCATGCTGTGAGGCATGTATTCCCTGGAGCTGGAAATGGTGCCAAGTTTCATCTCGCTAGAACTCGCACGAAAGATTCTCCTGACAGGACGGAACCACTTTTGTGAAACATTGACATGTCATGAACGGTGTGGCTTTGCGGTGTAAAGATGATACAAAAGTATTCCATGCATTTCCACGCACCATTTCAATCATAGGGTATCGATGGGTATCGTTTCAAAAAAAGTTTCTATCGTTTCGATGACAGGAAAATCTGTGAATTTCATTCGACTTTGTTGCCCTGGTCGGAGTTGGTCTCCTTCAGGCTGTACATCTCGATGCTGGAAGTTTCATGCCATTCATGCCATTCAAGTTCTCATGTGTCAGATTGGAATGAAGCGTATCCAGAAATGACACAATCATGAAAAAATAATGAAAAGATGCATCAACATACCATGAAGATGCGATATGTGCCATGGTGGTGCTTGGATTAGACTCTCTTCATTCCATAAAAAGTTTCGCAGATTGTGCCACAGATGCACCTAGATCGCCAGGTGCAGATGTTCCTATCGCAGAAGAGGAGGACGCAGCAATGGACACAACTTGAAGTTGGAATTGAGGGCTTGGAAGGATTGGACATCAAAGAATTTTGAGATGTGAAGGGTGACTGAACACTGAAACTTGACTTCGGCAGTTTGCCCAGAGGGTGAGTGCCAAATGGCATTTATTACTTCAATATTTCAATGGCAAACTTGGCAGTGTCCAAATTTCAGAATTTCCCCGATTTCGATGGCAGGGTTTACGTGTTTACGTGGGCACTGTCCCGGGCTAGGAGATCGGCGCTTTCGACTTGGCCAGCCGGGTCGGATGCCAAAAGTGAAAGACGGCTGAAGGATTTCCAAAATTGAACATCTTTTGAGAACATTGAATGAATTTGAATGATATCTAAATATATAATAATATATATATATGATATGATATTGAATGTCAATTGTCCCTAACATATTTGAACGTTGTCCTGGAGAATCTCTGACTTTACCTAAGTTAAGCCAAGATGGAGCAGCAAGAAAGCCCACTGTCTTCTGTGACGAGAGGATTGAGACAACTTGCATGAATGAAATGGATAGAAACCTGATTAGGTCTAAATGGGTTCTACACAAGTTTTGTATTGGGCACTGGGGTGCCAAGTTTCAAGAGGTTTTGGCATCTTCTGACACCTCGTTTCTCTCAGACCTGGTAAACTGTGCCGTGCAGTATCGTGCAGTGCCCAGATGTGCCAAGGTTGAGCGGGCTGCGCTGCAAAACAACGAACACCTTGTGAAGCTCATGATGGATCACTATGCCCTTGGTTTCAGCCTCAGGTCCTGTGAGCCAGATATCAGCAACTCAACTCTTGATGAGAATATATGAGAATGAAATGTAGACAGTTTTCTCACATCTTGTCATAAAGTTGTATAAAGTCAATACTATAACTGTTTGCCAAGAGATGCCAAGAGCCATTCGCAGAAATTCATGTGGCGAACAATGAAAGCCCTTCCTTCCTTCTTGCCTCACTTCATCTCACTTCTGTTAGGTGAGCATGCCCTTGCTCTCAGGAGGGAGCGGATGGGAGCCGAGAAGGGAAGTAAAAAAGTAAAACCAGATTCCAAAGATCTCTGATGTCAACACGAAGACGACGAAGAAGACGAAGAAGTAATTGATTTCTCAATATTTCTCAGAGGATGAACAACTAAACAGGTCATCATAAATAATAAAACGAGATGATTGATAATCTGAATCGAAACAAGAAAGCACCTGCAGCATCGTTTTTGTTTATCAAACAAAATCGAAGCCCTGCGTTTTCCATGTGTATCTTTCATGTAGCTTCGATGTGCCGATGGCTGGTCGGCTGGTCTTCAACTTTGAATTATCTTCGTCATCTTCGTCTTCTCACTCCCCTAGCTGAACTAAAGAGCGATTCAGCGGTTGTGGCTTTTCCTGACCCAATTTTCCTCGTATCTTTGCTACACCTGGTGAGGCGTTTCCTGCTGCTTGGCCAGGGGGACTTTGTGGAAAGTCTGATGGATGCATTGCATGAGGAGAGAGAGTGGAGAGATGTGGGGAGATGCAAAAGTGGAACTGAACTGAAATCAAAAACTTTTGCTTTTTGTGAATTTTTGTGTGCAACAAACTCCTGGTGCCCGTTGTGGCGGCTTGGTAAAAGTAAACATTCTCCCGGCATTCAGAAATGGCTGCGGTCCATGGGATTGGCAAACAACTTGACTCCAAGATGGGGAAGAACATCTGCACCAGCTTAACGTCACCAAAAGCTGCGCCATCTGCAGGAGCTTGATTTGGAGGCAAGCAAGCTCCACAAGCACCAACTGATGGGCATTCTGGAAATGGCATCTTGATGGCCAGGCGATGAACAAAGAAACCAAAATGCCTCCCCTCTATTGTATGTAGAGGTGCAAAATTTAATAAAGAAGTGGCGATGGCTGTGGCGTGAAGTCATCCTTGTCAATTCAGCAGGCTGCGAAGGAAAGAAATTCCAAGAAATGAAGGTCTACGAATGACAGAATTCAGAGGAGACCAACGCATCAAATGAATTTACCAACGACCGGGTTTGTTTCATCCGCCCACTCCATGAGAATTGGTTGATTTGCAGTCGCTTTAGGCAGTCGCAGAGGAGGCATTAAATCAGCCGTTTTGATTCTTCTTGAATATGTGCAGTCAGTGCATATTGATGTTTTTTCCACTTTAAGCAGTTTCCAACTCTCAACATCTTGTGTTTTTTGTCTGCGTTTGTAAAAAAGATTTTAAAAAAGTGTAACGTTCTCTCATTTCTCTCCTCGTTACGTCTCTTGCCGCCGTCTCTGCCGTCTCTGAGGCCTTGCGCCAGAGCAACGCCCAGTTTTGTTCCGCGGATGTCTTGGGGCGACTCAGCGTGAAGCTGCGCAGTTCCGAGCGCGGCGACATCGGTGGCGTCGGTTGGGACGTCTTCCTATTGGACTACGCCATCGATTCACCGCTGCACGCCACTCGACAGAACTCGAAACCGCGAAAGCTGCACATCGGACATTCAGAAGGAGTTTTTCATGGAGATTCACATCTATTTACATCATGCAGTATGCTGATGTATATAATTTTTTACATCATGTCCAATGTATAGGTACGTGTTGTATATTACATGCTGGATGTGCGTAGTGTGACGCGCTGTTCCTTTGACACGAACACTCTCAATTCCTTTCTGCCTTGGTTTTGTATTCCACTTCCCAGCATGCAAGTCGGAAACCTCAAAAGTAATTTGTTTGGTTTTCCTTTGAAACATGTGCATTGTGTTCGCTGTCTTCATGTCGTCTTTCTCAGGTGGTGTTTACTCCAGCAGTCATGCAGAAGTATGATCGTGCCTTCTCTTTCTTGTGGAAACTCAGGACAGTGGGGTTTGTTCCGTGTGGGGAGGGTCCCCTAGTTCCCATTCTAGTTCCCATCCTAGTTCCCATTGTTTTCAGCTGCATGTCGAAACATGTCGAAACCATTCAACAGAACTGTGGTCCTTCGTTGGCAAAACTCCTCACATGAAATTGTTCAAGGGTTTCAAGGATTAGTTCAACTAGATTCAACTAGACTCTAACTAGACATATCTAGACTTCCATATGAGTTCCATATGAGTTCCATATGAGTTCCATATGAATTCCATATGAGTTCCATATCCTGGAAGTTCTTTGAAGTGGTTGCCATTGGTTGCCCGCGTCGCCTGGTTTTTGTCTCTGCCCTGAAAGGCGGGTTTCTCACGGTCTTGCGGCCAGCTGGAATCAGCACATGGTCTTGCAGCGACATTTGGTGTGGCATGGCTCAAGATGGCTCAAGGATCTCAAGGACACGGCTGAAAGGCGGAAAAAAAGGACACAGAAGTCACAGAAAGGCAGGAAATTGTTGAATTGTGAAAGGTGAAATGAGGTGCACTGACATTGAAATATTTGAGAAGTTGGAGAAACCAGCCACTGACTCATTTCAGTCGCGCAGCACAAAATCGATTCTTGCAGATCAATTCACTTTACAGAAAGCATAGAAAGCATAGAAAGAGATAGCTTGCTAAGGTGCAGCAGAGATAGCCTGCATTGGTCTCCAGAGCTCAAGTTGGAAGTGAAGCAAACGCTGCATCGTTGCACGTGTTTGCGCAACGAGATGCACCACTTTGCACCTGGGACGAAGCAGTGGTGTGGGAAAAAACGCGCCACTGGGAGACAAATGCATTTGACAGTTTTAATATTACATTTATTATATGATGGAGACTTCGAACCTTCTTGGTCAAAGCCAAACTTTTTGTAGTTATGGTGTCTCCAACATGAACGTACTATGACTATCTATAACTAATCAAGGGCTGTGCGTTTCTGAGGTGCAGAATGTGCAGGCATATGTCTTGGAGGTTGGCTGGGGAAGTTTGGGCAAAATGGATCGAGATGAAAAACGTGCATTTCATAGAGATGGAATGAATTGAATGTGAGTTGGATGGTATTGGAAAAAAAAGTGAGATCCATACGGCGTACGACTTCTGTGTGTCTTGCTCTGATTTGCTATGATTTGTGTTTGTGATCTTTGTATTTTGTTTGTGTTTTGTGTGTGTGTTTTCACTGTGCACTTGGGATGAGTCGAGGTCTTGGATACTTCCTGGGCAAAGCTCCAAAGTGGCTGGCAGAAGAGCACCGATCTGGACCAGGTCACTCCAAGCACTGCTTCATATCTCATTCATCCATTTTCATATTGTAGAAGTTGAAAAATGGCAGAAAGATTTGGATATCGACATGTCGAGATGTGTGAAGGTTCGTGCTACGACTGATAAGTCAAGTCGCGATGCATCAGTTCCCACCATCATGTTGCAGGTGATTTCGCAGCATGACCGGTATTTGGCTTGTGTGGAAGAGGGCGCATTCTTGGCAAGAGGAAGCGAGGCTGCTGTGGGAAGTGTCTGAAACTAATGCGAACTAAAGATGCTTGAATACACGCAGCTCGAATCGAAGAAATGGCAAGATCTCAAAACCCAAGCTGCAAAGCAAAGAAACATGCTTCGTTTGTTGCAAATTTACATCTATTTATATCTATTTACATCTATGTGGCAAAGGTGTATTTGTTGTCAGTGGGCGCACTGTAGACCGTATTCAATAAATGTATTACTGTATAGCTATATGTGCAGTTGGGCCCTCTTAGAGCAAAATAATCAGATGGAGGTTAAAACAAACACTGCACCGAGTAAGGAGCCAGCCAGCAGAAAGACTCTCAGAGCAGAGGATCCATCAAAGAAATGTTTAATCTCACTTAGTGCTAGATGTTGTTTCTCATATGAGCTATATTGACTATCTAAATAGAAAGATATTGCTTTCATTTTGTAACTCTATACGCTACAATACGCTATAATACGCTATAATACGCTATAATATGCAATAATACGTGACAGACGTAACCTTGAAGTAACCTTGGATTCTAAGCGTTTTTATACGAAACCAATACGAAAGCTTTTTATGTTTGGATTTTTGGAGTCGAGTGCCTTTGGAACGGTGCCGCGAGGCCATCCTTTCGGGCGTCACGACTCTGTTGGGTTTGGCCTTGGAGTTTTGCTCGCTGCAGGAACAGGCCCAGTTTCGCGTTTCTCGAAGTGTCGAAGTCGAGTTGTGTCGAGTTGTGTCGAAGATTGTTGAAGTGTCCAGAAAATAGATCGATAATGATCGATATCAACAGCAAACGGTGCTAGAAATATATCTAGGCACCCTTGATATGTATCGAAAGAGGGAACGCATCAAGAACATGCAAGAATTGTTTTGATTCATCCTCCTGACAAACACCCCATCTTGAATCAACAAAAATACAGAAGTTTCAGAAACCCCAATCGTAGACAGTCTGTAAGCATCTGCATGGTATCTTCATGTTGCAAAAACCCTTGGGTACCTCAACCTGGGTGCAGTGGGGTCTTCAAAGACCCCTGAAGACCCCAGCGTGCATTTCAAAGAGGCATGTGCATCTTCATTTGAAGCAGCGGAAGCGATGCAAGAAGCAGAGGATGTCGCAAGTGTTTTTCAGGCTGGGAAAGGAGGGGAGGTAAGGTGTTTGAGGCAATGAAAATGTGATTTATGAAGGAAAAGGTACAAAGATATATAAAGATATGAAGAATCACGACCATATGAAGGGATGAATTCTGAGGGGGAAAGAGGGGTCCTCTTCCCACTAGTGTTTAATCTCGTTTGATCTTGTTAACCAAGTGATGAACATGTGGCGAATATGTGTATGTCTTCAGATGAACGAACTATGGATATGCCGTGCCAAGCAAAGGCAACCTGAGGAAACTTCAAGACATTTGTTTGAAGACGTCTCATTCTGCTGCTTTTGCTGGTACACAACCGAAGCTGAAAGAAACTTGACCTATATATAACAAAATGACATGCATATTCACATGGCAGCGTGGGAGCATGATGGGCAGCACGACACGTATCGACATGCCATGCTATGGTGTTTTCTGACCCATTTGACAGCAATTTACAATGTCTTTGCAATGTCTTTGCAATGTCTTTGCAATGTCTTTGCAATGTCTTTGCAATGTCTTTGCATGTCATATGTTCCAGGTTCAACGGGTTCCATGAATTTTCCATGTTTGCTTCGCATTGCTGACATTTTGAGGCAGTAAGAAGTCGGCCGTTTGCTCGATCACTGGCTGAATGCCGAGCACAGCTCGATCACTTGGCATCGACCTTTACGATGAAACTTCAGCTGTTCCTCAGAGCTTTGGAGGAGAAACGGAGAAACGGGAGAAGAAAACTGCAGTTTTGCGTCAAACACGTCAAGCACAAGTAAGACACGTAAAACACAAAACGCTGAGCGTTGCTTCGCGTTGAAGTTGTTTGGCAGAGACTACAGTGGTAAGACGATGACAACGCTTGCAAAGGGACAAGATGCTGAAGAATGAAAACAAGATTTGGCCAGACACAGACATTGAAGGGGAAAAGACACTATGAGAAAAAGCTAGGGTGCTTGTGAATGAATTGTATTTCCATCTGTTGCAAAGCATAAGCTTCGTAGAAGATGCAAACAGGTCATACAGGTAACAAGTTCAGATTGCCACACCTTGTTCCAGGCATTTGCCATGTACTTAGATTCCGACCCAGACATGACTTGCATATACTGTTATATTCATAAACGGAAAGTTATGACCTTCAAAGAGATGGCTGCAAAATGCAAACTTCAAATGTGATCCGTAAATGTCATGAACGCAGATGAAAACGTGATCCGCAGATGCCGCAGACCTTGAAAAATTGTGACATGACGCTGACGTGAGGACCAACCCGAGAGACACAGTGAGATCAGCAAAGCACTCAGAGAGTTCCCGAGATGATCCCAATATTGCAAAATATTGATTGAATATTGTAAAATATTGCAAAATATTGCAAAATATTGCAAAATATTACAAAATATTGCAAAATATTACAAAATATTGCAAAATATTGCAAACTCGAAACACAGTGAAAGATGTTTGAAGAAAACTGCCAAGACCTGCTAAGCATTTGCGTCGTTTTCTTAGGAAGACTTGGAGAGTGTACATGAGGGCACTGCATTTTGATAGTGACAAATTGCACTGCAAGCATGTTCACATCATGTCACTGACTGTCAGCTTAGGCATCCTGAGCTTCCTCCTGTGTCGTTTGGACTTCAATGCCTACTACGAGCAAAAAAACAAGAGATGGGCCGAGGGCTGGGTTTGTGAGTTCATTTGCTGCTGATGTTCCTGGTGGAAAAGATCCAAGTTGTAGATGTTTATAATTCATCGCAGATGTTTAATAGATGTTTGATGTTCAAGTATTATGTTCTTGTCTCTTGCGATTCAACTCACTCCAAGCATTTCCAGTGCAAGAACTTGCAAGGTGTCTTACCAATGCTCCTTGCATATATTGGAAGATATTGGAAGATACTAGAAGTATTGCTTGTTTTCTTTGTCCGTGCGTCTTCATCACCTCTGTGCCCAAGGCCACTTTTAGGAGATACATGATATACATGGGAGATACAGCATGTATCAGCATGCTTGAGTATGGCTGATCAATAAGTTGCCATAGCTCAGTTTACAGTTTGGAATACCGATGCTTGTGCCTTATGACAAGTTGGGATATCGGACAGCTTAATGCTTCATTCAAAGCTGCAGAGAAAACCCACACACTTGGCCGCGTTGCACAACAGTGACAGAAAGTCACAACCAACTCCGTACCTACACTAGTCACTAGCTTACACGCTAGAATGTGTTGACATTGCATTCACCACATCCTACAGAGGGCTTCAAAGTTGCCTTTCGGGCGCCTTTCGGACTGGTTTACTATGCCATGCAGTGCAGTCCTCAGGAATCATGACGTTTCCACCACAATTTTTGCATACAGAACCGTTGAACCGTTGGCATCGTGAGAATCTGGGAACATGTGGGCTGTGGCGAAAGGAGGTGGTTTTCGAGCCGTCTGTCTCAGCCAGGATTTGAAGGAGGTCTCACCACCGACACCGGTCCTCTTTTGAAAGCCTTACTTATTAAATTTGATTCATACGATTTTGATACATAAAATTATCATATAATACATATAATATAATATAATATAATATATATATAATACGTATTAAGCCTTTGTGCCTTTGTTTGAAGCCTTTGTTCACTTCCAACTCGAGGTTTTATGGATGGGCGCCGCCAATTCCGGAAGGTGGGGCTCCTGGAGGGGAACGTGAAATGCCATGACAGTTCTAATGAAGCGAAGACTGAAAACCATTTTATCAAGGATTACATATGAGTTTGACCAAATAGAGTGGGTTGCACATTATCATCACGTTCAATTTGCAATTTTTATTGTTGTACAAGTTGTTACATGATTCTTACCTTGTTGTTTTGATTGTTCTTATGTGTGTTAACATTGCGTAAACGATGATGTCCTTTTCTGCGCGTGTTCTTCATGTTGTGTTCATCTCCAGGTGCGCCACCGCCGCCACCAAGCGGAGCCCCAAGCGCGTCCGGGGTCTCGTTTGGACATGAAAATACAAAAAAAAATGTGAAACGGGTAAATCAAATGAAATCACGACATGTTTGGTGGACAGAAATGCAACATATTGCGTAACATGCTGACCGCATCGTTGACGGGAGGACTGTGACATTGCAGTTCCTCTAGGTTTTTGTTGTCCCGTGGCCTAGGCCAATCAATTTGGTGCTGCCCTCAGCAACATGCGAGAAAGGTCACCAAGCGCTGACCGCTGAAACGAAGATCCATTATTTTCCATGGTATTTACCATGGTATTTACCATGGTATTTACCATGATCTTGGAATGTGTGAGAGTGGTTGACTGTGTGTGACAGTGTGTGACATGCTCCTGGAGACATCACGACGCTGAGGCCGACGGCCTTGCAGGTGTGTTATCGGGTCCCCAAGGTGAATTGCTCCTCGTCAGAATCATGTGACGCATTGCATCGAGATCTGTGAGACTGTGCGCAGAGTGAGGAGACGTTGGCTTTCAATTTCTTTCTCTATCTCTAATGACTCTAATACTTTACAACATATTTGCAGCATATGCATCACCTTGCTTTCAATTGCTTTGAGGCTTTAATTTTTATCGTTTAATTTTGATGCTCTCTTTCTCTGATCAGCTGAACGTCATTTGTGGCATGATTTAGCTGAGGATAGGGAAAGGCCTACAGCTCCTGGCAGCCAAAGGGGCGTCTCAGCACAAGTTGAATTGACACCAACACTGTGCTGAACACATAGGTGGTGCAGTTAGCCAATTTAGATCAATTTAGGCATCAATTTAGCATCAAGTTAGCCATAGTTATCAAAGTTAGCTAATCCTCCAATTCTTTCAGAGCTAGAGGCGAGACGTCGGGCCTATTTGCCAAGCCGCTTCAGGTCTTGCCAGGTTTGCTTGGCAAGGGAGGTGCACAGCCAGGCACAACGTGGCACAACGTGGCACAACGTGGCATCCCTCAGTCCTCGTTGCCACGGTTTTTTGGTCACCCCGTTGATCCCGTTGATCCCGTTGCTCCCATGTTTTTTAAATTGTTAACATATGTTGACATGCTTTGAACATGTTTGAACATATTCCCAAAATCTTGATTTGTTTGATTTGTTTGATTTGTTTCCCAATTGATGTTGCATTGCAAAGATGCTTGGAAATTTCAAGGGGTCACAATGGTGGTACATCAAACTCATTGGTCATGTTCCGTTACACCGAAGTTGGGCTGCTGCGCATTGCAATCTGAACCGAGAGGTTTCCAGACATCCCAAGGGTAAAGTCACGAGAGCTAGCAGTAGTTAGCTGGAGTTTGCTCCTGCTTCAGCAAGAGAGGGGCATCTGAGTCAAACAGAGTGATTTTTCAGGTGAAACCCACCCTCCCCCCCAAGCTCTGGGGCATTTTTGGAAGCAGATGGTCACGAGCTCAAATCCTGCCAGCGGCGGTCTGAGCTCTCGACAATCTGTCCTAACCATATCTTCCCAATCTGTCATGAACCTTAGCTTTCGTGCGCCCTCCCTGGGCCTCAAGTCTTCTCTCAGTTTCTCTCAGTTTCTCATGTTCTCAGTTCAGCCTTGGAGGCCTTGGTGCTGGAAAGGGTCCGCAGGGAGGGCTTGGTTTTGGTGGCCCACCAATGCATTTGCCTTAGAAATGACGCACTGCTCAAGGCAAAGAAAATGTAAATGGAACAAAACACAACAAAATAAATGTAAAACGGAACAAAACAGAACGGAACAAACATAACTGAGTCAACAGAGCTACGACAGTAGATAAAAAATGACTGAGATATGTGCAAATATTCTGAAACGACACATACCTAACCAGTGTGGTGTATTCTTGGAGGCATTGTTTGGCGCAACCAATTCTACTTGCATCTTTCGATCGTGAAGGATCTTGTACATGATCCATCTAAGGCCTTGTCCAAACGCAGGTGCGGCATCACAGCAACTTGAAACAGAGATGCATATGACGTGGTTTCTGCTGGGCCAAATCTGACTTGAGCCATTTGGATCCACAGTGCAAAGTGTCGAGCCACACTCGAAGCAAAGTTTGAAATGGACCTCGCGGTCATGCCATGCAAGGTGCCACTCCTCTTCCTGCCATTGCTCAGAGGCACGAAAAAGCAGAGACTGGAGACGTGGGAGACTTCCAGAGACTTGCAGTATCGTTTACAAACAGAATCTCCAAATAAGACGAGGAAAAACATGCCATTCTTTTGCGGATGTTCTCAATGTTCTCCATTCCGTTCGGTTTCTCCTTCCGTTCCGTGACTTTTTCTGTCCAAGTTTTGTCCGTGGAAAGTTGCCGCGAGGTCGGGGTCAAACTCTTTCGATCCATTTCTCACAGAGGTCCAAGGCTTCATGGAAAGCGAGACCCCCAGTTGCACCATGTTGCACCATGTTGCACCATGTTGCACCAGTCCACGGATCTTGAGCCATCGCAAAAACAAAGAAAAAGCCAATATGTTGCATTGAAGCATTGAAACATTGAAGCATTGCAATAGCTCTTGTCAACCAAAAGGGCTGGCATTTGTTTATTTTGCATGATTGCATCATCATTGTCGATTGTCTACCTTTTCCTTTGGGCCATTGTTTTGATGAAGCAGGGCTAGCTTTGGAATGCTTTGGTGGGTTTCCTTTAGTTTACTGATTTGCTTCTGCCATGGGCATTGCAAGTGTCACGGTCGTCAACAGGATGGGACTTGGAAACACGGTTCGAGCCAAAGCTGGTCGGAGTCCAATGGACAAATGCTGTATCCCAGCATGACACGCAAAGTATCCCAGCTGGGATGGCTTAGTCTGACATGTGCTTTATTCGTGCAACACGGCATGCGCTATTTGTGCCTCATCTAGAAAATCAGATCTCGGTTTTGTATGTCTTTGCTTTTCTGTCGCTTCCTATCCCTCCCCTTGTCGCGTTCTGAGTCAATTTCTCCAAGATGTGATCAATTTCTCCAAATATTGATGAAATATGTCCACTTTCCTTTCCGGCTCTTTCCGGCTCTTTCCGGTTCTTTCCGGTTCTTTCCGGCTCGCTGCTTGAGGTCTCGTACTTGAAGAGGGATGGAGCCCAGCCTCTCAAGGACACTGCAGAGAAAAAAGTCCAGCGACTTCTCATTCAATCTGAATTCAATATCGGTTTACGCCAGGTCATCTAGTCTCTAGTTTGATTTTTGCTATGACATCTAGATTGTGTAACAATTACATCACATGTAGAATACATTAGAATACTGTCTCTATATACTGTACCTGGTCACTCAAAAAAACAACATACATATATCCTGCTGTGAAGTACAGTGAGCCTACATTAGCAAGTGATATGCAGGTGATCTGCAAATTGTCCCCGTTTCCTTTTCGTCCAGGAGGAGTTGCAACGGCTTGACCGGGAACTGCAACAAGCTGGCGTGCCTGAACTGAGACATGACATATGATCCATGATGGTTCATAGATAATAAAGCATGAGATGATGGACTAATCTACGGTGACATATCGCGATAATATCGGCAGGAAAGAACATGTGGATGTTTTCGTTTCATATGCGACCACAGTAGATACGGATGGACCTCAGTGTTAAGATAATAATAACACAGTAGATATAAACATAATGTACGTTTGAGATACGTGATTTGATTAAGACATATGCGTCTGAAATATGTCCCTCGTGGGTCTTGGCAACCAAACGTCCACAACATGAACCGCAAACGTGCCACACAAGGAAGAACGGAGCCGCTGCTTCGGTACCATGTGCAAAGATGTGCCATGATGTGCCATGATGTGCCATGCATTGCAGAGCCAGGTGCCACCAGTTTGCCGCTCGGGCTATTTGCTCGTGGTCTTTGGAGAGGTGAGTGAGAAGAGCCAAAATCTCAGGTGATGTCGGCCTTGACACGGCCTTGACACGGCCTTGATGTCATGTGAACTAGTACTGAAAAGGTGAAACAAAAAGAATCCCAGAATCACATCCATAGTCCCAGGATTTGGGGCGCACACCTGCAGGTTAGTCACGGAAAAACGTTCGGAGAGTGTGTGGATTTTTGATGATTTTTGTACGGCCAGCATAGCGCTGAATCACTGGACCTTTGGACTACTTTGGACTACCTTTGGACTACCTTTCTGAATCTTCTTGTGCTCATTTTGTGAAGCAAAATGACGAGAACTCGGGACACCATGGGACACCCAAAGGCACTGACGAAGACTTCCGGTACTTGCTCACTGGAAAGCCACTTGACCAAAGCGAAGCTTTCGTTCTCGTCCTCTTCCAATTACTTGATACATCTTGATACCATTTCTGCGTTTGTTTCCCAAATGCTAAGAGATCTAAGAGTACTTGAGATAACCGGATACCATATGATGCCATGATGGTTTCAAGGGAGGTCTACATCATTGCAAGACACCAATTCATTTCACAAGCTGAGTTGCTTTTACTGTCCCTCCTGCACTGTCAACGTTGAATCTTTGGAATGTTGTCATCCTTGACTTTTCACAAAACTTTTGATAAGTGATAAATCTCTAACTAAGCAGTTCTTGCCTGCTTCAGATAGGTCTGCTGGTTTGGTCACGTCTTTAGCACCCAGATGGTGCTTAGTCTGCTAAGTGCTGACCCTTTGCATTTTGAAGACTCTTGTGGTGCGCGCTTCCTGCAGTTCATTGAATTTCATTGTGTTGTTGTCATGTCGGATTAGTGTAGCAGCGTAGCATTAGCGTAGCATTAGCGTAGCATAGCTCCTCAAGAGTCTCTGCTTTCCATGGCGAATGACGTGGAGATAAGATCCGAACGATGTCGCGGGTTGACCATGCCAGGAAAGGAGATGGTGCAAGGCAACGCTCAGCTGCAGTTGCTTCCAGAGTGGGTTGCAACATGTTGGGTCTACCGGGGGGGTTTGCCCGGAATTTTAACATGTGGGGTGGGGTGGGGTGGGGTGGGG
>Ga0126342_10004822_pt1 | contig 23227 bp, 12 predicted proteins | sample Cyp1metagenome_FD_92528 | JGI IMG/M metagenome (GOLD analysis project Ga0126342, IMG submission 92528) | Coral microbial communities from Lord Howe Island, Old Settlement Bay, Australia - Cyphastrea 1 metagenome | ecosystem: Host-associated > Invertebrates > Cnidaria > Coral ...
TCTCTCTCTCTCTCTATATGGTCAATGTCTTGCATGCCCCTTTTCCGTCCCAGAACCAAAGCAACGGAGCTGGCCATAACAATAGCGAAATGGACCACTGGCACGGGAATTCACCTCCATGACAACGTAGTCAGCCATTTGCGACTGCACCTGGCCGGCAAAAACCTTGCATTGTTAGTTTTGATACTTGTTATATGTATATATATATATTATTTGTATTTACTTGTTATATATGTCTTGTTGCTATGCGAGCAGGGCCCAAGGCGAGCGGCAGAAACTTACGATATGAACATGTGTTCCTACAGGACTGCAAGAGAGAATCTGCGTACAGAAGATCGGCTGACGCTGCAAAGCAAACACACACACAGACACACTCAGTGCCGTGACAATATATCATAAATTATCACAAGGTCTTTTCCAAAACATGAGTGTTGAGTCATTGGATCTCTGGCCCATGTACTTTCAGTCGCCAACACAGATTAACTTGACGTCTCCTTGTCTTGACATCACTTCTTCTTGGCATCTCTTTTTCTTGACCTGTCCTTCTGTTGACGGTTCTTTCTCTAGAAATCTCCTTCTTTTGGCATTTCTTTCTTGAAGGCAAACAGATGCAAAAAGCCACCGTGCCGCAACAATTCGCCTTGCCAAGCAACAGCTCAGCTGCATTGCAAAACACCAGAACGCACAACAACACACATTATATATATATTATATATATATTATATATTATATATATATGTGTGTGTGTGTGTGTGTGACCTTGACACAGCAATCCCCTGCGCAAAGACGGCCGGACTGGGAACTCAAAGCACCAACGCCAACGCACCCGCACATACGGTAGCTATCCTGTTTCATCCCAAAATTGAAAAACGGATAGGTCATATCAGGTCTGTCAAAGGGAGGTCTTATGGCATCTGGCTGTCATTGTTGGCACGGAACTGCCAGGGTCACACCAATTTTCCTCTGTGTGTAAAGCCAGAACTCCTGGAAAATCAAAGCAAAGACAGGTAGAAACTTATATATTTATATTTCTTTTCAGATCTTTTCAGGTGTTTCACGCAGTTCCAATCAATGCCCGCGCAGTCCCCAACTTCAGCGCACGATTGCGCGAAAATTCAAATCCTTCATTGATGCCACAGTTGTATAGCGAACAGGAATAAAGATATCACCAAAATACATCACCGGCGGACAGAGGCAACTCAGAGCAGTTCCATTGCATACCAGGAGCTGCAAAACCCACCAACAGACAAAGGAATTGTAAATGCACTTTGCCGCAACAGTTCCATGGAAGATAAGCCGTGGATGTCTACAACCGCAGTATGGCGGACCCTACCTTTCACCAATCACCAACGCACGCTTACGCGACAAACACAATGTTTAGTGCAGCTTCTTCCTCTTAAATCTCATCTTCAGGCAACAGTTCCACCGCACAATCAAATATCGCAAAGCATCATATATGTATATGTATACATATATATATATATATATACATAATATGATATTATATAATATATATATATATATATATATATATTACATATATTACATATATTACATATATTACATATATTACATATATTACTGCAAAGACTGCATCTGCCCCGCTTGGTCAGGCCACTACTCTTCACGGCTGCTGCCGTGGCTCAAGATGGGGACCAGCCCAATGGCATAGCGCTGAGGTGAAAACCGGGGTGATCCGTCAGGGTTCAGCTGTCACGCAGTGGCAGCGGAGCCTAGGCGACGATCCAAGGGGCGTGTTTCGCTTAGCGAGCCATGGAGGCAGCGGTGCCTGTGCCTGAAGGTTCTTCCGAAGAACCACAACCAGCAGAACCACCAGAAGGGACACCGAGGGCAGCGTCTGAGGGGTCTAGTGGAAACCCTTGGGCACGTTCTGACCCTTGGTCAGAAGGACGGCGGCGTGGAGCAGAAGTACGTGCTCCTGCCCTTGAACAAGAGTTTCTGCAGTTCCTCCAGTGGCGACAGACCAATCAGACCTATGGCATGGGTCCAGCTCATGGACAATATGGAGGTGCCAACCAAGGTCTATGGCAAGCTGCGAGGGATGAGCAGGAAAGGACAACAGCAGGTCCTCCACCAGAATGGGATGGACTGAGCACGGAGTTCAAGGACTACAAGATCAAGGCTCGAATTTGGCTGAGGACAACGCGCACTCCTCCACATGCCCGAGGTCCTCTCTTGCTGAAGAATCTCACTAAGGGCCCCTGGGAGGACTTGAAGTACCTGGCCAATGATGAGTCATGGATGACTGACCCTGAGAATGGCACCAAGCTGATCAACCTCATGGACTCCCGAGAGTTCTATGGTGAAGAAAAGCGAGAATCGATGCTTGCAGCATGTGCTCGCCTTACCTACCACTTGAAGCGGCAGAAGGGCGAGACGGCCCGGGCTTTCATGACAAGATGGGATTCCGCTGAAAGGAAGATCCGTGAGCATGACGTGAAGCTCCCTCAGGAGTACTTAGGCTTCTTGATGGTGAATGCCCTCCAGCTGGACTCCGAGAAGACCAAACTTCTCCTGAACTATACCAAGGGATCCTTGCAGGTCTCTGATGTTAAGGATTGGCTGCGGATCCATGAGACTGACTTGGACATGGGCAACTTGGGTAATGACCGAAAGAAGTCATCGGTGAACTTCCTCACTGACAATGACGAGGCCAAGGAGGTTCAGCTCATGGGCATTCCTGAGGAGAACGAGGTTGATGACGAAGAGGCGGCGGAACTTCTTCTGACCACCATGGCAGACCTGGAAGAGCCCAATGAGAACTCTGACGAGATGGTCACCCTCACTGAGTCTGAGACCAAAGAGATCTTGATGACTATGGTCAAGGACTCGAGAAACAAAGGCCGAAGTTTTGCAGGTGCCTTGAAGGCCAAAAAGAACCGAGATCTAGCTCGTGGCTATGGTGCTGGGAGAGATGGAATCATGAAGCCTGGCACCTATGAGGTTTCGATCTCTGAGCTGAAGAAACGCACCAAGTGCAACTCTTGCGGAGTTGTAGGGCACTGGGCCCGTGAGTGCCCGTCCAAATCTCGGAGGAGCTCTGACACCCATGGTAAGAACGAGCACTTCAAGGCCAAGTTGAAGGAGGTGAACTTCCTGTCTCAAGAGATGCCAAGTTTTGCTGAAAGCGAATTTTTCTATTTAGAATCTGGAGCGTCCAATGGCAGCAATGGTCCTGCCTCTGACAGCATGGATCTGTCTCGTGCCTCTCGAGAGTACATTGTGCGGCCTGCAGCTTTTTCATGTTTTCATCTTGCAACAAATTTGGATGACAATGGTTGTGCTACTATTGATACTGGATGTCAAAGAATGGCTATTGGAATCAATACATTGATGAAGCTTCAAGAATCACAACCATCATCACTACCAATTTCATTCTGCAATGAAACTCATCAATTTCGAAGTGTCCACAAGGTATCATGTACCACCAGGTTGGCTTGTATACCATGTAGTTTGGGGCCGCGTGGATGCATTTTGCGACCGGCATTGTTTGAAGATGACAACAGCTCTGACGCTCCATTCTTATTGTCACTACCATTTCTTCTCCATTGCCAAGCCACACTTCATTTGGATGACTCACAAGGTTTGATGCTTCTTTCAAAACGGTTTGGTTTCAAGGTTCAATGTTTTTTGGGTCCAACTGGAGCTCTACGTATTCCAATTCAACAATTGACAGATTCAATGGTGCAATTTTTGGAACAACAATGTTCAAGGAGTCGAGATGAATATGAACTCATGCAGACCACGACGGTGAAGTCTCCGACACCTTCGACTTTTGGCTCAGCCCAGCGGCTCAAACCAGTGACGCTAGAGAACAAGTCTCCAGACCTTGGAGCAGCCCAACGATCTGACCGTGATCATGCATGGGCCTCGCTCCAAACGTGTGAGGAGCGATGGAAGCGAGAGCCGGAGTGTCCTCCAGGCTTGGGTCCGCTTGACCTTGCGGGCACTGATGATCATCAGCAATGCGGTGCAGCATCGAGTTCAGCACCAACTCCGCATCCCTGGGCCGCGGGGAGTGCTAGCCCGGCAGATTGTGGAGATGGGCGAGCTACTCGAAACAATCCAGCTCGACAAGGTGGTCAACCAGCTCAGTCAAGCACTTCAAGAACGTTCCTTGAGGGAAGTGGAATCCAGATCCCTGACACCGAGCGAATGGTCTCGGGTGACATCAGCTCGAGCACCAGCTCAAAGGGGAGCCTCCTCCAGTCGAGCAGCACCACTGACTCCCAGATCAATGCCTGCGACACCGGTGGAAGTTCCTCCATCGCCGGGATGTCGTCGTCCAGCCAGCTCGGCGGAGATTCCGGCCGAGATGAATGTCAACAGCGAGACACCGCAGTGCCATTGCAACCACGATGCAGCCTTATGGATTTCCAAGACCGAGAAGAATGCCGACCGTCTCTTTTGGCGATGCGGCCGGGAGAGGAGCCAACAATGCAGCTTCTTCCAATGGCTGACATACCAGCCACTTCGCCCAGATCTGCAGAGCAATTCGAACATGGAGTATTTCATCAAGAAGCAACAAGATCTTTGCCCTCACAAACGAACCACGAAGGAGGGATCCAACGGCCTGCAGAGCAAGGTGAAGTGCAAGGACTGTGGAAAGCTGCTTCGGGACGAGCTCACAGAAGCTGGCCGGAAACTCCAGCAAACTCGAGCGGCCAAGCAAGAGGCAACATCGTGGAGCTCAATGGAAAGTCAATCCAAGATGGAGCGGGACAACAAGGACTTCCAAGAGTTCTTGCTGTGGCGCAAGTCTCAGCGTCAGATGGAGGAGACCTCCCAGAACCAAGCGGCCGATCGCAATCGCCGCAGCAGCCTCTTCATGTGAGTGGATCTGAGGTGAAACCAATCAAGCCGGGGTTGCGGCGACATATTTTTGGTTGTTTGAAGCGAGCTGAAACTTCTTGGTTGGAACTTCATCGATTGATTTGTGAAACTCCCGACAATCACCTTGACAAAACTTGTCAACTGATTCGTGAGTCGCTTCAATTGCAACAACCACATATGAAACATTTGACAGACCTGTATTTACTGCAGCCAAAACAATTGAAGACAGTTGCGGAAGTTTGCAATCCAGGACGATTTGGTTCACACACAGATCATTTTGGTCTTCGAGCCGGCCAAGCCTTTGATTTAGAACTGGGTTGGAATTTGCTTTCTAAAAAGACTCAAGAACATGTTCTGAATTACATCAAAACTGAAAGACCTGGTTTGACTGTTATTTCTCCACCTTGTGTGAAATTCAGCATGCTTCTCAATTTATCATGGCCAAAGTGGTGTGGCGATCCTCAAAAATTTGACAAACATATTCGAGAGCTTCGTGCGGCCAAGCAACTGTTACGATTTTGTGCAAAGGTATGTCAACTCTGCAGATCACTGGGCTTGAGTTTTCTTTTTGAACACCCCTGGTCAGCAAGTTCTTGGAATGAATCATGTTTACAACAACTTATTTCTCAAGAGGATTGTTACATGGCACGGGGAGATCAATGTATGTTTGGTTTGGTTACAACTCATGATGAACCAATGCGGAAAAGATCTGGTTTTCTCACCAACAATTTCGACATTGCCCAAACTCTGAACAAAACGTGTGACTTTTCTCACTCACACCAACACGTCATGGGCCGTGATCGTGGTGCGTCCATCAATCGATCCCGGATGGCGCAGAAGTATCCAGTGAAGTTGATCATGGCCATTTTGGCGGCGTTTGCAAATTCGATTGGCCTACCACATGACTTGCTCTATGTCATTGATGGCCATAGGACCATTGAAGCTGAGGAGCAATTTGAACTCAACTTGGTCCTATGCGGAGAACTTGCTGAAAACCAAGCTCTACTCCCTCTTCAGAACACGATCAGCCAGCCTGGTCCTGCAGGAGAACCTCTTGATCAAGATTGTGGAGGTCTTGGAAAATGTGCTGACCGACCTCCAGAGCCAGAATCCCTACATGATCTCTTGGCTGTGCATGAAGCCGAAGATCCGGAGCCACCGGATTCGGTAGCTGCTGTGGAGAGGGAGAATTTTCCAGGTAGCCATCCACTTTCACTTGAGGCACTTGTCAAGAGAGCGCATGATGGATTAGGACACCCTGGACGAGATCGCTTTCTCAGGATCTTGAAGAACAGCAAGGCCAGCGACCGAGTTCTGAACATTGCACGAAACATGAAATGCTCAGTTTGTGAGAAGTTTCAACTACCTAGACCATCACGTGCTGGGGCTCCACCCAAAGAGATTGGACTCAATGAAGTAGTTGGTATCGATACTTTTCAAGTCCGTGTGCCATTTTCCAACAAGACCAAGTACTGTCTCAACATTGTTGATTACAGCAGTCACTTTCAACTGGTGGTACCACTGGCTGGACACTTGGCACACGAGACCCGAGTAGGATACCGATTGTGGTTGAAAATCTTTGGTCCACCTCGCAAACTTTTGTGCGACCTGGGGCGTGAGTTTCAGAAAGAGTTCGAAAATTTGGCTGAAGCTGATGGCACTGAGCTTCTGCCTTCTTCTCTTGAGATGCCAGAACAACGTGGTTTTGTTGAACGGCAAGGACAGCTCTATAAAGACATGTTCTACAAGACCATGGAGCAGCTGACTTGCCGAGACTGGCCTACTTGGTACCAGATCATCGACTTGGTCTGCTTTACCAAGAACCGACTCCTTTCCAGAGGTGGTTTTTCTCCAGCGCAACGAGTGTTTGGCTACCAGCAGCGCATTCCTGGTGGTTTGATGTCAGATGGTGGAAACGACCTTGCGGTTCAGAGCTTAGCAGCCGCTGGGGATGTCAATGTAGCCAAAGCCATGAACATCCGCAAGGCAGCTTCCATTGCTTTTCATGAAGTTGATTGCCAACAAGCCCTTCGAGCAGCTGCCACTCACGGTCCTAGACCGCACTACTCGTATGAGACTGGGCAGGCAGTCTACTTTTGGCGACGGGCAACTGATGCTGCCCGAAAACCAGCCACTTATTTTTGGCATGGTCCAGCAAGGGTGGTGGCTACGCAGCTCCCATCTACGATTTGGCTCTCTTACAATCACCACCTTGTCAAGGCCGCTCCAGAAAAGATTCGACCTGCTTCACAAGAAGAATTTTTCTCACTGTCTGGATGGCTAGATGGAATTTCGAATGCCAAGAAACAGTTTGAGACTGAACAGATCAAGGGTGTGATTGATCTTTCCAAAGAGGATGATGGAGTACCACCACCTGTAGAAGAACAAGATTACTGGCGACAAGATGGAGACTTTTGGATCCGCGTTCACCTCCAAGAACGCCGAGAACTCTATCAACCGGATGATGATGATCCAAATCTTCCATTTTTCACTCCACAACTCAAACCATGGCGAAAGTCGAAGATGCTTTTAGCTGGTGGTAATGAGGAGATCTTGGAGGACAACTGGACCTACCAAGCCAACATCCCTCTCCACGGTGAGACTTGGACAGGTGAGACATGGTTTGAAATGGGAGATGGAAGTCAGCCACCAACACAGATCGCCAAGCGAAATCTACAACCTGATCCCTTTGCCCCGCCGACTGCGCCAAAAGACCAGTCAGCCTGAAGCAGTAGCCACTCAAGCCTCCCCAGATGTTCTTCCTGCGGAACAGCATCCAGCTGTGGATACCCCTGATGACCAAAGGTCAGAGTTTTCCATGGCACCAGAATCACCAATCCGCACACCAGATAGACTTTCTGAACCTGGAGAAGAAGCACCTGAGAGTCTTGAAAACACCAAACCTGAAGATGTTCCAGTACCACCTTCTGAAGATGGTGATCGAAAACGTGACCATGAAATGGTTAGCCAGAGTCCCTCTGACTGGGAGCCCCTACCAGTCAGCAAACGCAGTAGACTGGAGCTTCTTGAAGTCTACTACCAGGAGATGGCCAACAAGTCAGCACAGCGGCAAAAGAAAGGAAAAGAAGCAACATTTCGTGAATTTTCTGGCAAGGATGCTGAAAGACTTTCCAGAGCCATCCGCAAAGAGTTCAACAACAACCTGGCTACTGGAGCCTATGAACTGTTGGACGCTGAGACATCCAGTTTGATCCGAAGAACGGCGCCAGAGAAAATTATGAAATCCAGATATGTGCTGACCAAGAAACCCATCGAAGATTTTGCCGTTGAAGACGCGCTTTCTGCTGATGAGGTTCTTGATTCATCACCACCAGGGCAACCATGTAAAGCCAAATGCCGCCATGTGATGCAGGGATATTCAGAATCAGCACTTTTGGACTTGGAAACGAGTACTCCACAAGTACATCGAGATTCTGTCATTTTTGCTGCGCAATTGATGGCGAGCATGGGGTGGGTGCCTGGTTTTGCAGATTTCACACAAGCCTTTCACTCTGGCGATCCCATTGATCGTGAACTCTATGCTGAACAACCGGCTGAAGGTCTTCCAGGTGCTAACCGTGGTCAACTGGTCAAGTTACTCAAAACATGCTATGGCCTAACTGATGGTCCTTACCAATGGTTCAAACACATTGTTCATTTCCTGTGTGATGAGCTACAATATCGACAATCAGTAGTTGATCCATGCTTGTTCTTTTTGGACTCCAGTCCGGATGCTGAGGGAAAGATTTATGTGGAAGGAGTGATTGCATTAGCGACCGATGACCTTTTTCATGGTGGCTCAGAACGACATCTTGCCAAGATGGAGATCATTCGCAGCCGTTACAAGCTGGGACAATTTACATGGCGATCAGGTAGATTTGTTGGAAAGGAAGTTACCCTTTTGGAAGATGGCTCTATTCAATTGGATCAGCAATTTTATACAGAATCACGAGTCCAACCTATTACCATTCCACGTGATCGCAAGCGTAGAAAGTTTTCAGTTTGTAACCCAGAAGAAGTTGACCAACTACGTGCATTGATTGGAGTTTTATCTTGGTTGTCTAAGGAGACCAGATGTGACCTTGCTGGAAAAACTGCCCTATTGCAACAAGCGTTTCCAAAACCTTTGATCAGAGATTTGATTGCCGCCAACCGGTTAGCCAAGGAAGCTTTAGACCACAAAGCATTAGGAATTCGTGTCATGCCTATTCCCTTAGATCGTCTTCGCGCAGGTGTGGTCACTGATGCCTCCTGGGGCAATTCCAAGGAGTTCGGTACCTTTTTGGAACAGGACTCCAATGATTGGTGGGAAGAGACCCCTGATCGATGGATTCGCCACCATGTTTCTGGCCGCCGTACGGCTTTTCATCCAGCAGCATGTCCTGATGGACCAGATTTACATGATCTGCAAGCCCAACGACTTACCGAGATCACTGTAAACGGTCGAACCTCCAACATTCATGATTCATGGACTTTGAGTGATAGCTTACGTAGTTTAGCTTCACAGTCATGGACAGGGTCTACGACATTCTACAAGCAGAAAAAGGGCGAGGTTCTTGACTCCAAAGAAATTCATGCCGGCTACGAGCAACTGAACAAGCTCTATAGCCAGGGTGGTGAGATTGTCATTTTCTATGACCAAGAGTTGCCAGAATCACAGAGTCTTCAGAATGTTTCGGTCGCTTCATGGAAGAGCTATCGATTGAAGCGACAGACTGTCAACACGCTGAGCTCTGAGACACAAGCTCTGGTCCGAGGTCTTGGATCTGTTCATTGGTATCGCATTTTGATTTTGGAAGCCAGAGGACTGCAACTTTCAGCCCGAGAATGGCATCGAGAAGTAGCCCGACTTCCATTCATTTGCATTACTGATTCAAAATCACTGTACGATGCGGTGAGCAAGTACACCAATCCTGCATCTCAATGTGGTGACAAGAGAACATCAATTGACATTTCACTCATCAAGCAAGAAGTGAATGAGCTCAACGGAAAAATCCGCTGGGTAGATGGTAGAACCATGATCACCGACCCCTTGACCAAGGAAGCTCGCTCAGACCTTCTTCGTCATGTGATGCGCACAGGCCAATGGTCGATTCTTGAAGAAGGATCGGCATTGCAACGAAAGCTTTTAGAACGAACATCTCGACATGAGGTGCTTTTCATTATTTAGGCCTGACCAAAAGAAAGTTTGGCCGGTGCAAAGACTGCATCTGCCCCGCTTGGTCAGGCCACTACTCTTCACGGCTGCTGCCGTGACTCAAGATGGGGACCAGCCCAATGGCATAGCGCTGAGGTGAAAACCGGGGTGATCCGTCAGGGTTCAGCTGTCACGCAATTACATATATTATATATATATATATATATATTATATTATATATATTATATATTATATATATTATATATTATATATTATATATATATATTATATATATATATTATATATTATATATATTATATATATATTATATATTATATATATTATATATATTATATATATTATATAATATATAATATATTACATATATTATATAATATATAATATATCATAATATAATATATTATAATATACCATAATTATCATATAGCACCAGCGCTTGGACAGAACATAGAATTATCTTGCCTTGCTGCAGCCGTGCCACTAAACACGAGCAGTCGCTATACTATAGCAGCAACGCGCAATGGCAAACTAAACTCACTTAGCCAGCAGTTCCAATGAAGAAAAGAGCCATACACATGCAAAGCACGACAGTATGAAAGTGCCATGCATGCACTGTCCGCAACCGCCAAACCCTACATGCAACCAACCACCAAAACACCCTTATCGCAAAAACACATCATTTCACGCAATGGTTTCCTCGCAAACCTTCCCTTGATGCAACAGCACCCAGAATGTGCAAGTGCCACGGCCGGACAGAGCTTACCTAGAGGAAGCGCGGCTGACCGAATGTCAGGTTAAAAGGATGTGAGGTTAACAGGGTGTGACAATGAGCGCGCGCATAGAAGAAAGCTGAACTGGGAAAAACATGAAAAAACAACCGGAACCAATTTGCGCACTTCCGGATCTTACGGATCTTCCGGCAAAGAATTCACAGAAGGTTGAAAGATGTTGAAAGGTTCAAATGCGCTCGGAGAACATTGGATACAGCCTCCAGCATCACCTCCTCACGGAGCACTCTGCGTACTGAGCTGGCGAGATGCCTGCAAACCACACTGCGATCTGCAAAGTTTGTGACTCAACGCTTACCAGTGTGCTATATTGTGCTATTGTGTGCTCACTGCGTGATAGAATCTAAACATCACCGCACTGGCAACTGCAAACAAACATGTCTTCAAATCCAACATGATAGAGCATCATAGAACCTTAGTGTAGTCAAGTCCGTTATCCATTCTTATCCTGCATCCTTACCATCCTTTCATTGCTCGAGCCTCTTGTAGAAAAAGAAAGCGCCAATCAGGACTGACACCTGGACAGTTCAGGGACTTAGCATTTCGGAGAACATGTAGCGGGATTCCTGCTAAGTTGACTGCAATCGAGCAAAGCAAGTCCATTCACAGAGAAGATTCATGAAGATTCTAGAGTCTAAATTGTCTAAAGGTTTTGTAGTGTTTTGTCTTAGCAGGGGCATGTTGCAAGGCTTGATGGTTCTTTGCCGTATGTGGGGATTGCTTGACATCTGGCCGTCCATCCTAAGAAACCCATAGACATAATGGAGGCTAAATATGGTCCCGCCAGCCTACAAATACACAAAATAGGCATGATATATCATGATATGCATGCCGTTCACTGCTCTTTGCACCATTTGGAAATGCGTGATGCTGTTTGTGGCAACAATCTGTTGGAGGCTGCCCCGAAAAGTTGATGTGGCCCTACAAACAGGCACAACATCTTGGATTGCTGGGAACTGGTCAGGTGACAACTTTGCTTCCGCAAAAGTCTGCGCCCCCAAGCCACTTGTCGCAAATGCTGTTGACAATGATCACATGTGTGTGTGTGTGCATGTCTTGACTGATTCTTGGATGGTTCTTGGAAAACCATCGTGTGCTATATGCAAACTTGAGTTAGACTGGGCGCAGCATAGAATCAAATAATCCAGCGTGAACCTGGCATGTGCAGCTCAAAAAGCAGAGCTGAAAACAGTCAGAGGACATCATGCGAGCCCAAATAATCCTTTTGACCTGGCCCAACTATGATTAGAATGATTAGAGATATGTCATGAATTGTCATGATATGTCTCCTGGAAGTTTTCATAGACCTGTGTTTTGGCCGAACACATAAACCTACACAATGCGTATCAGTATACTTCACCTTGCATCTCCTGTACCCACCACAGCCAGCCAGACCAGAAAAAAGAGGGCTGCTAGCATCTCCGCAAATGGAACGCTTGCTGTCACCAAGAAAGTTGGCAAGCCTACAGGAATCAATTTGAAGGAATTACGGAATCAACTTGTCAGGGATGAGCATGCATCATGTACATCAGTGCACTGATGCGACTTTCTTTGTCCCAAACAAAAGGTGCTATCACGACTTCTGAAACTTACATCATTTTGACAACCTGAAAAGCTCAATATTTGAGGGGTTGCCATCGCTCCCCTGAACCTGGCGAGCTGTTGCACTCGCTTGGCTGGGACGTGTATCCACCACAAACCTTGGTGCGGTCATGCCCAAAGCCCGCTGAGACACCAAATAACATCAACACGTGTATATACGCGTACATGCAGCTGCAAATTTCTGTGTCCATCTATATACATATACGATCATATACAATCATATACAATCATATACATAGCTTTTGCAGCTGTACTTATGTATGTAGATCGGTACACATGCACACGCGCATACACACACAAATACACCAACGTCATCAGTCATCCAACGTCTACATCTACCTTCGTCCTTGTGTCTGAAATACACCCATCTGTTCGTGCGACTATGAATCTGTGAGCCTATATTATAGATTACATTAGAGAATGACGCCTGAAATCGTAGAGGAATAAAGCTCGAGTGAATGCAAAGAGGCCTAGCAGTGTTCAGTACCTTGGTGTGATCATTTCCTTTCAATGCTTCCCATATCTGAGCGTCTGACTGCTTTCATCACAGTCTGTGGATCAAGTGGGCCGCTGTATCTGCAGGCGGATACATTGAGTTTCAGATTGCTCGTTCTTTTGAGTGCGGAACCATGAGGCACCATGCGGAACGTCGCTCGGCTGGTTGAGCAAATGCTCTGAGGGCACAGCCTCCAGCCATTGAGACGAAGTGCCAAGCTGGACCAAGCCACATTCTTAAGCTGTTCTCGCAGCAGCCTGGCTATTTGGTTCAAGGTAACCTTCACACATCTGCACACGCCATCACGCAATATCACGCAGTCCTTTCACAGTCTGCACCGTGTAAGATTATTGAGATTGCAAGGAAGAAAGACTCCGGTCACAAGCTGAAAACATGCTATGGCCACTTCACGCGAGATCTTTGAGTGCATTCTTGCACCTCGCACTGCTTCACCACTGTTGTGTACTAGCGTGCCAGGCAAACAGGCAGAATGGAAGGCACAAACGCCACCATTTTTCCAACCTTTGCTTATAGGCTGTACACATCTGTACACCATCATGAAGGATCATGAAGGATCTATGCAGCGAACTTCCATGTCATCTATTGTCATCTTGCATTTTCAACGAACATTCCTTGACCTTCTTCGCGGCATTTTGTAAATCCATCCTCTCTTCGTCACCATAATATATTCACAACCAAACACTACGTACGATTATTATGCCTTCATATGCCTTCCGTTCTGTCCGTGAATCTACCCACAATTCTGATGTCGTGAGCCCCTTCCTAAACAGTGAGTCGCACCCTGGCAAAGGCAGGCCCAACTGCACACATTTAGCCGCAATCCAAAAAGCAATCGCGTCTGAATTGACGCTGTGCTGTGAAATTGGGTGAAAACAGTCAACGCATCTCTACACAAGCATTCGCGGTCACGAGATGGTCCTGGCAACGGGCAAGAAAGCAGAAAGGTCGGTTCAAGCAATCCAAGGAGGCAAAACACATCTCAAGGCCGAAGTGAAAACAAGATGGCCACACCCGCCAGCAACACTCTTGCAGGTCACCGGGCCTGCCTGGCTTTTTCCAGAATTTGAGAGCTAACAACAAAATATGAAGGTGAGTGGTGAGATTGACAAGCACAACCAAAGTCAATCAAACTGCTTCCAAGCAGTCTCAAGCATCATACATCGCAGCAGTGCAATGCCCTCGCTTCTGGAAACGCTTGAGTTACCAGTTTACTACTGGGTTCGTATGGGCCCAGCTGCAAATAGTCCAGTCAGCATCTTTGGGCCCAAAGTTTCCAAGGGTGACACAACAGTCGAGCATTTTGTCTTTCTGGACTTCGAAGAAATGGATATAACATGATGTAACATCTTGTAATGTATTGTAATATGATGGAACGCCTGCTGTTGAAGAGTCCGCGTCTAGGTTCTGCGCATCTCACGTGACATGGGAAAACAATACTGGTCCTCATTGCCAACAGAAGCGTGAAGAAGGACGCGCAGTACTCCTTTAATTTTCTGGACCCAATATAGATTCTGCTCCTTGTCAGGATGCTCCTCCACGCTTTGTGCGACATAGATCAAAATGATTACAGTAATTAGTTGTGGTTACAATGATGGATGGAGATACAGGTAGCTTGTTGCCTGGCTCACATTCTAATGGTTATATATACCGAAGTTATGCCCTTGCTCGTCTCCAAAGAGCCCCCTGTTGCAAAAGTGCAACCTCTAGCCGGAGATTATTGGAGGTACTTGGCAAAGATCTTGGCCAAGCTTTGAAATGCATTTCCAACGTGTTTTGTTTGGTACTATCTAAAATCACCTGGCTCTACAGCTCGTCTGATCCAACTTTAAATGTCATCTCTTGACATCTCTTGCAAATACTAGGCTTACTCTTGTTTGAAAGTGCCGAATACATCTTTTTTTCATTTACATGTAACATTCATTAGTAGTCATGTGAATCATGTTACCTGACTACTCCTCTGCTCCTTGGCACCCGCACGGATGTCATCCACAACGACCCATTGTAGGTTCCCTGCTTACCTTCTCAGAATACAAAATTGCTGATTGAGATCAAAGGCGCGTCTTGGCATTGAACTGTTACATCAGCAGAGCTTCATGAACTCTTAGAGTCTTGGAGCTTCATGAATTACTACTGGAATCGGGTAAACACTGGGAAAAAACAACTTTTAATTGCTGGAAAAACAATTTGAGCTTCAGGCCTCCTATCCACGCTGCAACACAAAATAAAGGCACTGGAAGAAACATTGATTATTGATGAATCTAAACATTTCGCAGTGTCATCTGCAGCATCTGATCTTTTGATCTGGCTGCAAACTTTACGTAGGGATACGTAGGGTTAATTTAAATTGTATTTTGGACTGTTCCCTGCAAGGCCAGTCGGGGTTTCTGTAAGGTTGCTTTACCGTTGATGTAGGGTTGGCTTGGTACTTTTTGGGGGTTGTCTGAAAGTTTATTTAGTGTTGGTTTAAGGGTACTTTAGGCGTGGGTTCAATATCTATTTAGGATTGTTTTGCGGTTTTGCGGTTATTTGTTTTGGGACTTTCTTAGGCTCGTTAATTTAGCGTTGGTTGTTGGGTTTGCTTTGGTGTAGTTGCTTTGTTTATTTAGGGTTGTTTTAAGGTCTATTTGGGGTTGTTTTGGTGCTTCTTTCGGCTAGTTTTAGGGCCTATGTCGTTGGTTTGACGGTTTCTTTTGGACGATCTTTGAGCTGATTCTTGTGTTGCTATGACTCCTCAGGCGTATTTCAGAATTTATTTACTGAGTTTAGGGTTCCTCTTGGAGTAGTGTCTAGTTTTTATTGGTGTTTGTTTAAGATCTATTTAATATTATTTAATGTTAGAAGTCAGGATCTATTTAATGTTGGTTTAGGGTTTGTATATACGAGGTACAGTAAGTTTAGCGTAGGGTTGTCTATGATATTTTGGTGATTTTTTAGGCTTGTTTTAAGACTTGCTAAGCGTTGCTTTTAGGTTTCTTTAGGGTTGGCTCAGGGTTTCTTAAGGTTGGTTTGGGGCTTATTCAGGTCGCTTCAGGGCTTACTGTATATAGGGCTAGTTTTGTTTGGAAAGGACCCCGAGACCAATGGATGAGGAGATAGGATCCACACCATGTGGGGACCAAAGGACCAGGGGACTGGAGATCTGGAAACTTTAAATTTTGCTTTTCGGTCACTTTATGGTCGTTACCAGGAAACTTGGATGTTGCTTCCCAATATCATCCCGCTGGAATCACCCATACATCCTCTCTATATCTCTCTGTGCCTTTGGCGTTTCACTGCGCTGCGTTCCTCATTAAATTACATAAGTGCATGTAAGATCATACAAGTACATCTTTCCGGCTCGCTCAGCATGTTGAGCAGCTGGCTCTGGTTGGTCAAGCAGCCAGGTCTTAACACTTCCCATGGAGCTTTCCCAGTCCTCAGCTGTTTGCACCCAGCTGCTCCTGTTCCGTGCAGCACCTATGAATATCTCGGCAATAGAGTTGCATCCTGGAAAGGATTTATTTAATCTTATGACTTATGTCATCTTATTTAATCAGTAATCACCCATAGTCATCCATAGTCACCCATAGTCACCCTGCTTTTCTTGTTAGCATTCCAGAGCAGTGTTTCTGACAGGTTCCTGAGGCCAAAACTTCTCATTGAGCTTGTCGTCTGGTTCTAGCATCTCCAAGCCTGACAGGTCTCGACAGTAGCAGGTGAAAAGCAGCAAGATATTGCATTGGCAAAAATATGGACAATATGGAAATACAAGGAGCTGTGAGGAGAGACTAAAAGTCCGGATTGTCTGGACCAGTTTGGTGACGGAAAGTGAGACGAAAAGTCGTCAAAGCTTGATCCAGCATGATCCAGCTGTGCTTCGCCTTCTGCCATGACTCGCTCACCTACTTTGGCTCCAGCTGGTGGCTGCATTAGCCTTGAAACTCGAGGTTGCATGCACTGGCATACACCAATATGTATACACCAAAACATACCACGAACATACCACGAACAAGATCCAGTGAGGATCATTGCATAACTCGTACGATAATTCATAGCAACCAATTGGTGCAATAGGAAGAATAAGACTCTCACCTTCAACCATGAAATGTTCTGTCAAATTAAACGAACATATCTTTTGTGAAAGCCACATATATAATTTATTGTCCATTGTTTGCATTGCAGTTCTGTGTCTGTGTCGGCTCAAGCCGCTCGGTTTGTTTCCGCTTCTTAGGTCCCGGCTCAACCTTGCCTTCACTACTTGTGGCACACATTACCATGCCTTGAGACTCGAACCCCACCAGCTTCCTGTGCTCAGCTGTAATCATCTCAGCGAAAGAAGCACAAAACTGCCATGCCAAGTGAACATTCTGTCCTCGGCTTCAGATTCGCCAAAACGATTACCAGCTGCCCCTCCATCTCCTCAAGGCATACGCAAATATCGCAAATGATTGGGGAATTGCTCACAAGAGTTGGTCAGCACTATTCCGATAGGAATGCATCGGGTCAGGTGTACGCAGGGCAAAACTTTGGCAAGAATACAGTGATTCACAGTGTAAAGATGTGCAATTTGATGTATGTACTTCTAGGCAAAGAACATTGGAGGACTGTTGCTGGGACGGCTGGCAGCGGTAATGGCATCCATCAAACAACAATCTGATGCAGTTCAAATGTAAAATTTGCCGAAACAAGATGTGCTCAAGACTGGGTCTCTAAGTCAAGTTTTTTTGTCACTGTTCTTTCTGGCTTTGTGTCTGGATGCTGTCTTAAAAGTTGCTTCTATGTGTGGGTAGGCATGATCGCACGACCAGAGAAATTGAATTCGAATTGAACTATGTTGCAACCACCCTAGCTTGACTGTCTCAAGCTAGCCAGTGCCAGGGCCTTTTCACTTGGAGTCTCCCTAGAGGAAATGCTGAACTGAAACAAGAAAGGTTCGACTTTCAGCCGCTGATCTGCTTAATCTCTTTGTTACTCAGTACTTGCAACTCTGGAGTAGAGACATAGTGAAAGAGCATTGAATTGTAAAGCGGAGTTTCTTTCCAACAGCTACGTCACCAGCGAGTCTTGCCCAGTCTCCAAAAGCCTGCAATTCACTCCAGTCCTCCTGCTTTAGATGCGCACGGAGCCCAGATGCAATCTGCACAGAGGACCAATGTGTGTGAATTGCGACCGTCTTTGACAATTTTGTTTGGCAATTTCTGCAATCAGCACCGCCCAACACTCCTTCGTAAACAAATTTCAAGAAGCCTTCCTGAACTTCGCAAATCATTGCAATTTCATAAACTTCTCATGGGGAACTGACGGAGCTGAAGTGCTTCAAGCACAAAATGAGCACACCATAAGCACTCTATCAACTCTATCTCTCACCTGCCGTGGCTTTTCTTCACCCAAGTCAATCTCTTCGCAGTACAACTTTTCAGCCTCACACGGCAAGATGTCAATAGCTTCAGCACAGCGAAACAGCTTCGTTTTTGAAGGCCAAACGTGGCACTTTCAAGCTTCAACAACTGCGACCAAAACAATTTGCTCGAGCTTCCGCACAAAAAGAACTCATCACCAAATCATCATGCAGGAATACTAATCAAATTTTCGTATTGAAATCAGTTGGGGTCATCTGAAGAATCTGCCTGCAGTCGCAGTAAATGCAAATTACAGAGGCATAAGGAGGGAACTGTTTCGTGTGGCCACACCTCAGATTGTAGAGAAGAATGAACCACGATTGATGGCTAGTTCCCATGTTGGGATTCCTTGTGCATGCATGGTCTTGCTAGTTCCATCTACAGTAGTTCCTATTGACTGATGGATGTCCATGCCCCTGTTGTGGGTTACTGTAGTATTTGCCAACCCATGGTATTGTCAATGGCTCAAACATGCTAAAACGACATTCCAGTCATATCACATCTCTGCATCTCGATTTTCACATGACCTTGACCTGCTTCGAAGGTGCTAGGTTCCCAGCCTTGGTAATCTTTCCAACTCTGATATTGAGCCTCAAAGGGTCGCTTTATGAGTTGACGCAACTTGCTCTCTCACACACTCCCCCAAAAGATCAAGCGCACGAACGCTTGAGAAAGGCTTGCGACTCAAGGCATGCGAAATCCCGGAGCCTTGAAAAGTCTTCCAAGGGCCTCTCAGCTGGCTTTGCAGCAGCCTTTGCCTTTGCCTGGACTTTTGTAGCACAAATCCCTGAGCCTAGCTCCATGACAAACCAATGATGCTAAGCCGACATTTACTCTATGACACTGGACGCAAGCACGTGAGAGCATGTAAGGGCGTTGAAACATTTTAAACTGTGTGGACACATTATTGCAAACCATTCTATCTTAATTTGTATCTCTGCAGATTGAAGCTTATGAAAATCTTGGGTCTGCAGGGACTGGACAATTCAAAAACATGCATCTGTATGTATTTTATAATCTAAAATTTGCTGCAATCTTTGGTCATCTGGGCTTGAAATTTGCCATTTTGTTGCCATGTTTTGCGATTTTGCTGTCATTCGGTGGTCATTGCAGCGCACAAAAAGTCAATGGACAATCATGCGCCCAGAATGCGTGTAAGGCATACAACTCATGGTCAGATCCATTCACTTGCGACTTTTACTCACTTACCACTGTCACACCTCTTTCACGGCTGCCAAATCCACCCACTTGTGGCTGTACTGTTTTCTAGGGTAGGGTGGGGTGGGGTCGGATGGTAACCTTCACTGGCATTTCCACATGGGCTAATGTGCTCATCTTCACCCGGACTTCACGAGTTAAATTACTAATGATGGAGCATGGTGGAACATCTTATGATGATGATGATGATGAGGAGGAGGAGGAGGACACGACGACGACGACGACCGTGATGGACAGTTCCCAGCGAGTGGATCCAACAGTCACAAGCGAGTCATTGCCCTGTGTGGAGCTCCAAGTCCCATGGTCCAATGGTGGTCTTGGAACTTCGATGTGAATGCAATCCAATCTGGTAGAGCATGTACGTCTGGAATGTGTTTTCGTTCTCTGTTTCAAAATATTAATAAGTCTGCCCCTGCAAACAAAATAAACAACATAAACAAAATGAACAAATGTGGGGAATGTGGGGTTGAAATCATCGCTGTCTCCATGCCTTGCCAGGTTTCTCGTCCTTCTGCACCTTTGAATCCTGCGGATCAATCTCTGCGTAAGTCTTGCATCTGTATTTCTCTGGAGATCTCTGGAGAGCAATGTAAAGGAAATGTAAAGGAAATGTAAAGGAAATGCAACATACTGACAGTATCTCAACAAACGACTATGTGTGTCCTTGGCTTGGACATCACCATTCACACTGCCATTCACCTTCTTCTCTTTGGGCGAGGTGCCTTGTGTGAACACAGTTTCTGTGAGCCTTCTACAGTGTCAATTTCATGAATTGACTCATTACCAAACATTCATGAGCTGAAAGAAGGAACGCACTGCACAGCGTTCATTGATGCACCTTTTTTCTTTCAATTGTTGCGAGTCATAAGTCATGACAAGCCATAAAAAGCCATAAGGGTCATAACAAGTTATAACAAGTCAGAGCCTATCATAGCCCTCGCGGTGGCCTGCATCAGCCTTTACCTTCTCGCCTAAACGCATCAAACACGACTGCTGAAACATTGCAGCTCCAATGTCGGCAAACATTGCAAGCGTTTAAGATAGGAACTTCCAACGTAAAGTTGCCAATTATATAACTGCTCCAGAGCATATGACTCATACAACACTCAAAAGTAAGTCAAGCGAAGGTCGCAAAGATTTAACATGTCAGAATAAGAAAAGAGAAGGGGAAACAGAAATGAAAATCTGACCGCCAAAGTGCTGCATCTCTATTCTGAGCCATTGTGCCTTTCTGTCCAGCTGCACCCTGAAGCTTGGATGGATCTACCTCCCGAGCAACTCGATGAAGTTCTCAGAGTTTAGTTTAGTCACAAAAATGCGAAATAACTGGAAGATTTGGAAGCACAGCCTATTCATCATGCATCTACATGGTTTTGGCCTTCCACCAAACTGAGTTTGCAAAACAATGTCACCAAAATAAAATGAAAGATAATAAAAGCACAGACTTGCCGCAAGACTGTTTCACATGTTTCACTCTCCATTGGAGCTGAGGAGAATAAACTCAAAATCTTCGATGCGCCTTGGATTTCATCCCCATGTCCTTGCCCTTGCCATCAGGAATTTTCACCAGTACCATCCTGAAAACTCAAGCACGGCAATCTCAAAAAACACTGCTTTAGACAGGGCATGAAACCTGCAGGGAAACCGCACGCCAAATTCGATTAATGCATGTCAATTGTCAGTGAAATGTGATTTCGACCGAACTTCGACAATAATGTGCGACAGCCGGAGCACCGCCAGCAGCACCATGACACCAATTACACCAATGACATCTGCGAAATCCTGTGACATTTTGGGACAAAACCCGCGCGACCAAGTCTCCAAATGTCTCCAAACCCCAAAGTATCACAGCACCTGTGAAGCCCCTAAAATCATGTAGCCACTCTGTCCAAATCAACCTGTGACAGCATGCTGCAGCAGGCAGGAACCTATCGTAGCATGGTGTTTGCAAAGGAATTGGCACTGGCAGGACCAAAGAAGAATGATACCCAACACAGCTTTGACAACAGCAGAGATCCCTGTGGCAGCAGCACTGCGTAGCAGCAGAACCCCTGTCTTCAAAGTCCCAGCAACCATTCTCAAGAACACCAAAGCAAAAATCTGCAAAGTGGTTTGCCAGTTCCCGGGGGCATCTATGCAAGCAATCGCGAAAGTGTGCACCTTGCAAGACTTAAGCTCAAACAATGAGCAAAGTGAAGACATCTAAGGACGCTACGGTTCCACCTTTTGACGACCAGGCTGGAAAGCAGGTCGATCTACTATGTAGTAACCGCGGCCTAGGTCCAGACAGACTTCAAACCGCTTTGGTGTCTGAACATCAGCCCAAGAAATTGTTCTTTGCCCTGGCCACAAACGGCCGCAAAACTTTGCCCTGGATATTTGTCACAAATGACAGCAGTATGCACTTATATTTCTGGAATGCTTCTCTGGTAGATTTCTGCTTCGGCAACTATGGAACGGAAACTATGCTTTGGAACCATGGAATGGAAACTGTGCTTCGGCAACCGTGAAACGGAAAATATGTTTCGGCAACCATGCTTCGGAAACCATGGAACGGAAACTATGTTTTGGCAACCATGCTTCAGAAACCATGGAACGGAAACTATACTTCAGAAACTATGCCGTTTCTGTAATCATGTTTCTGAAACCATGCTTCCGAAACGATGTCTCAGAAACCATGAAGAGGAAACTACGCTCCCGGAATCAATTCATATTACATGGGAAATGAATTGCCGACCCCTCAACCCAATGATCAAGATCTTGAGGTTGGAAAAATGACTTGGAATCGTGATAAGAACTCTTGGGAAGTCAAAGCTGTGAAATGAGGAATGGGAAGGGTTAAAAAATGACTTGGAACCGTGATGAGAACTCTTGGAAAATCAAAGCTGTGAAATGAGCAATGCTATTGCATGTAGGGCTTTGGGGGGGAGGTTTCAAAAATGATTCGGAATCGTGATAAGAACTGTAGGAAAGTCAAAGCTGTGAAATGAGTAATGCTATTGCAGGAGAGGCTTTGGGGCGGGAGGTTTAAAACATGACTTGGAATGGTGGTAAGAACTCTTGGAAAATCAAAGCTGTGAATTGAGTAATGCTGCAATGCTATTGCAGGTAAGGCTTTGGGGGGGGGTTTAAAACATGACCTGGAACCGTGATAAGAACTCTTGGAAAATCAAAGCTGTGAATTGAGTAATGCTATTGCAGGCAAGGCGGCAAGGCTTTGGGGGGGAGGTTTTAAAAAATGACTTGGAATCGTGATAAGAACTCTGGGAAAGGCAAAACTGTGAATTAAGTAATGCTATTGCATGTAGGGCTTTGGGGGGAGGTTAAAAAAATGACTTGGAATCATGGTAAGAACTCTTGGAAAATCTAAGCTGTGAATTGAGTAATGCTATTGCATGTAGGGCTTTGGAGCGGGAGGTTTAAAAAGTGACTTGGAACCGTGAAAGCTGCGAATTGAGTAATGCTATTGCATGTAGGGCTTTGGGGGGAGGGTTAAAAAAGTGACTTGGAATGGTGATAAGAACTCTTGGAAAATCAAAGCTGTGAATTGAATAGTGCTATTGCATGTAGGGCTTTGGGGGGGAGGGTTAAAAAATGACATGGAACCGTGATAAGAACTCTGGGAAAGTCAAAGCTGTGAATTGAGTAATGCTATTGCATGTAGGGCTTTGGGGGGGGGGGCGGAGGTAAAAGATACCCTGGAACCGGGAAA
>Ga0126342_10004823_pt1 | contig 23225 bp, 18 predicted proteins | sample Cyp1metagenome_FD_92528 | JGI IMG/M metagenome (GOLD analysis project Ga0126342, IMG submission 92528) | Coral microbial communities from Lord Howe Island, Old Settlement Bay, Australia - Cyphastrea 1 metagenome | ecosystem: Host-associated > Invertebrates > Cnidaria > Coral ...
ATGTGAAGATGAGCAGATGTGAGAGAAGATGTGAGAGAAGATGTGAGAGAAGATGTGAGAGAAGATGTGAGAGAAGATGTGAAGATGAGCAGATGTGAGAGAAGATGTGAAGATGTGAAGATGTTTTACAGACCCCCACTATTGGAAGAACCCTGCGCTCAGACGCTCTCGGGAACAAAAATAGTGAAACTGATCACCGCAGTGTTTAGCAATGCTGTGAGCAAAGTGAGAAAAGTGGGGAAGCATGACAAATGGTAAAAGGTTGTTCTGTAAAAATGATGGAACCAACCCCAAACAAAAGGTTCCGCTGTTTTTTGGTTGGTTTTGCAAATACTTCTAGATGGTTCTACTTAACTTTGCAAATAGTTCCACAGGTTTTTGTATGTTTGTTTTATTCCTCATATAGTTCCCAATGCTATTCTTTAAGGTTTTATCGAATGCTGAAATAGTTCCTCAGGTATTTGTAGAGGGTCCATGTAGTTCTACATACCCCTCAGCTGCTCACCATGAAAGAGGCCAAGAAAGGCCCCAAAGTATAATCCCTACAATCATCAACCAACAGGGGTTTAACAGCCACTGCTCAGTTTTCCCCACTAAAAACTGTCAACCACCAAGACAGCCTGGCTGTTGGGGTTGTCTGGGGTTGTCTGAACATGTTGGGAAAACCAAACCAGATTGTTGTATCCCAACATGTTTTATCCCAAAAAAATGCTTTATGTGTTTCCATGTTTTATGTTTTATCCCCAAAAATATCCCCAAAAATGCTGTTCCGTTTTTGCCCAAAAACTCTCTTTGTGAACAGTGAGTTCAACCAAGAGATTTTAGCCCCGACGCATGGCAGGGTCGAACTGTTAATTTACTGGCTATGGATGGTGGTGCCCCAGTTCGTTAGCGAAGTTGGTGCAAATAACTCCCATTTCACTATGGTTTATGGCAGATATAACTATAGTTTTCATGGGGTGAATCTAAACCAACAAACATCACTGGGGGGCACCATCCTGTAGTAAATGGCCACAAATTGGTGTTATCAGTTATCCCGTGTTATTCTCTGTTCTTTTCGGTCAAACCCAACTGGGTTTTTCCCGACTGGTGAATGATGGGTGCGCATGAGAGAGTTACTTTCTGAAGCGTGGCCGGGATATATACAATCAGTCCTGATCTATCCAGATTTAGAATAAACATTATAACATATATGTATAGGTTCTAGATCAGGATTCGGATAGATCAGGATTGAGTAGTTCTAACCTTATCTAAGTCTATAATTCAGTTGGATAAGTTTAAAGACCGATGATCAAGGAACGGTGTGGTTGGTTGTTCCAGCCACAAACTATACTGAATGAATAGTTTTTAATATTAGCTTTAACAGGGATCAATGGTGATTAATAAGGATTAGACCTACACAATTCTGGATTAGACGGACCTGTTAAAAACCATCATGCTTTTTGGCTCACTATATGTGTATATTTCATGAGCGTTAGCATATCGGAACCACCTCACTTGCTGATTAGTTACATACCAAGCACTCGGGCGAGAGTATCGCGCGACTAGCAAGCATGACCCAACGTTGCACGAATGGTTGGCCTGCAGGATGAGGGGCAAGCTGGCAAAATCTACAAGAAAGCATCATATTTAATATTATCTAATGGAAACCATTGAAGAACCATGGTTGCATGCTTGAGTCCTTCCGATGATGTAAGGGAATGCACTTGTTCTTGCAGTGGCAGTTGCCAGATGTGTGAAAAACCACCCTGAGCCACAAGGTGGTACTCGTACCATAAGACCCCGGTGAAATGTGCGGTATAAATCAACTTAGCTCAGTCCATGTAATTAAATCCAATCAAAGCCCATTAAAACTCCCATTCCATCCCACTAAATTGCCATTTCTGCTGGTAAGCTGTACCTCTCTGTACTGTCTTCATCTTCACTACACTAGGGCCGCTAGGGCGCTGTACCAACCGGGCTGTGGCATGAGGTTTTTCAATTCCGTCTTCGCGGTGGAGCTGATTTGGAATATGTCGCTCGGGGACGTCCAAGTGTTCCAAGGGGCAAGAGACAGTTATGTGGGGATGAAATCTGTGGGCTTATGAAAATCGTGTGTGTTTTTCTATTGGTTGGTGGTTTGGAACATGTGTTTTTCCATAGATTGGGAATAATACTCCCATTTGACTAATATTTTTCAGAGGGGTAGGTCAACCACCAACCAGATATAATGATACAGATTTGTGATATATATTATATATACAGTACATAAATGGATATACTATATGTAATATATAGTGTATACAATAATACACAATAAATATATGATGTATTATCCATAATAGAGGGATGGGGTACTGAGAAGGATTTTTCTTATGTGGGTGATAATGGGGGATATTCAATGAAATACCCGTCACGGATATTCCTGATAAGGGACACTATGGGATGTTTCTGATAGACAGAGATAAGGGGTGAAAAGGGGGCCCTGAGAATGGGTCAACGCAAGGGGACTTTATGGACAAACCTCGGCAGGTGGTCAGAGACCTGGTGAGGCTCGAGGGGTTTTTCAAAATTCTTCAGTTGCTGAATGTCCTCTATAGAAGGATTCCTCCAGAATGGGGCAACGATGATCGCATTGATCAACAGATGACATACCATAAATAGTTACATAAATTCTATTTAATTATGATGACTATTCAATAGTTACCAAGAAAGGGTATAAAGGTTGAGTGTTTGATCAACAGATGGTCGCAAGATGGTCAAGATTTTTTAGGCCTCCCCGTTCGTTTTTCGGATGTGCCAAAGGGGGATTTGAAGATCATCCGATGGTTGGCCAAACGGTTTGCTTGAGATGTTTGATTTTCCCAATGGGAAATCCACCATGACTGGGGAACCTTTCAGGGAATTACCATCCGGTAAACATACAAAAAACTGGAAAGATCCACCATTTTTAATGGGAAAATCCACTATAAATGGCTATTTTCAATAGCTATGTTAAATTACCAGAGGGTATTGATGTTTATTGATTTGGAGTCCTAAAATTAGCAAATCCCCATCGTGATTTCCGTGATGAACTACCGGGTATTGTTCATGACACGGATCACCATCGTTTGCCACACATTTTGGCAACGCAACTCTACCCTGGGAAGTAATCCCATGCCACCAATGGGAGACATCAATATCCAAGTGGAGGAGGATCTAGGTAAATAGCGATGGAAGAGCAATGAATATCCAAGTCACTGAGAGTTAGGAGATTTGAAAGGTTTTTGCTGGTATTACTGTATATACTGTGTATGATTGTGTATATATATATGTAAGGTGGTAAAGCCAATAGTAAACCATGCCCAAAATCACCATGTTTATAAACCATCCCCAAATGTTAGGTTGATTAATCATTGGGTTTCCCACATTGCACCCCTTGAACCCAGTTGAATCCACATCACCACCAGAGAGCCGATCAAGCAAAAGCCATGAATATCCAACTGGCTGGTACCAGTAGTTCTGGGTATGTAGTGATATAGACTCATGTCACACAATTTAGCATCCTTAGAATCATCCTTAGAAACATCATTAGAAACATCATGAACCATCATCAATCATATTGTTGTTACCATGATCAACCATTGTTAACCACTATTAAACATCAAACACATCTAGTCCATGCCCATCATGAGCCATTGTGAACCATGATCAACCATTGTGAACCATTAACCACTCCTATTAACATTTAAACAAACATCATTTGCTCCATGCATCGCAAGAGATCCTTTTTACGTGTGAAAACATCATAGCCCCCTGATTATATATATACACACATAATTATATAATCATAAAATTTCGGATGATTAACCATTGGTAACTATTGAATAGTTTTGGTCCATGTACCGTATCGACGTGGCGAGGTATGCCTTCTGGTTTTGGCCCTTTTGGAAGTCCGGTTGGAACGTCTTTGACTTCGTTGTGGTCACCATCGGCATTCTGAACATGTCAAAGCTGCTCAGCACACGCCAAATCCGTTAGATGTATATAATATATACGGGACAAAGACATATTATATATATATACATACATGGGATACACATGGGGATATATATATATATATATATATGTATATACATATATATATATGTTCATTTATAATTGGGATATAGTTATGTTTTTATATATATATGATTAACTGAGAATATGATACTTGGGTGTGTCTGGAAATTACCCTCCAGTAAACTAACATAGCTATGGCAGATGGCCCATTTATAGATGATTTGCGTATTAAGAATTGGGATATGATGGGATACATAACCAAGAATGTATGATATGTGGGTGTGTCTGAAAATCAGGGTATACCCCCAATCATAACCGTTTACTTGGGAAAATCATGCAGTTTACACCCAACATTTCCCAGTATGTGGTGGATTAAATGCGCTTTTGCACCAAACATGTCGGAGACATAAATGTTGATAATGTATCCATTGACTTGAATATAACAAAAACATATCCAACATGTATACAAAAATTATATATACCCAATAAAATCCAATGACATAAGTAAAGCTAGCATTTGTCGGGAACTTAAGTTGGTAGAATTACCATTGACTAAAACAATGCTCAAGTTTCTGTCATTTCTTGGGGAACTCTTTAAGATTGTGTACAAGCAACATTTCCCAAGATTGGCAGAGAAACCTTTGACTCTGCTATAAATCATCCATTAACCAGAAAAATATACATTATTAATCATGGAATTAAATCATAATGATACATCATTATTATAGACCATCTAGGAAAATTCTAAGATTATTAATCATAACTTATTAATTTTCTAATGGAAAAGTTAAAACTCCTCTAAATAAATGGCCCTCATGGTTAATATTAATCATATCCATCATGATTCTTCATCCCCATTGGTGATATAAATCTTAGAATTATGATTAACCATTGATGTATAAGTTATGATTAGTTTAACCATGATGGTTAATTATAACCATAGAATTTAGATAAACAAAATCATGATGAACTCCTCTAAAGCCATGGATGTTTCCATGGCAGTGCCCACAGGATCCCCTTGCCTGGACCCCTGAGCTTGCTACGGATGATGCGCGCCTTCCGTGGCTCGGTTTTTTTTTTCGGATGGGATTTTTAGCCGGTGATATTTATGCCGGATCTACAAGGTGAAAAATCGGATTTTCTTCGATTTTCTTGGATTTTGTGATTTTTGTTTTTTGGGATGTTGATGGAATTTTCATGGGAATCTATCGGATGTTGGATGGGATTTTATAATATTTTATAACCAATAGAGCCCATCAACGACACCGCCAAGTTGATGCACATAATTTGGTGGATTCCATGGTTGATGGGGAATATAACTATATTTGAGGAGGTTATAAACCAATTTATCCCCGGGGGGCCTCACCTTCTATAACCATCATGGGCATGTTTGTTTGATGTGATTGCCTTTGAATGGTGTAGGAAAGAAATGGGAAATCATGTGAGATATCATGTGATGTAATGAGAAATACGTCAATATCATGGATATAATGGGGTATTATAATCGAATATAGTGGAATATGCTTGTGGGCTCCTTTCCGGAAATTCTCCCCCACAACTCTAGATTGGCCTGGAAATATCTCATCTGGTTGGTGGTTTGGAACATTTTTATTGTTCCATATATTGGGAATAATCATCCCAACTGACTAATATTTTTCAGAGGGGTAGGTCAACCACCAACCAGCTATAGTTAATGGGGGGGTTTGTTATGGCATGTTATGGCTAAATCCACTATTTCTATGGCCATTTTCATCAATCAATAGCTATGTACTGTAACAAATTTCCAGAGGGTAAATCCCATTACATCCCATGGAAAATCACCATTACTGGATAGTAAATGGCCACGATTGGGTTAGAAATATCTCATTATCCATCATTAACTATCATATATTAACCATCATTCACCAGAATATATTAACCATCATTCACCAGAATATATTAACCATCATTAACCATCATTAACCATAATATATTCTCCATTACAATCCTATGTACATCTGTATGCATGTCTTGGAGATCCATATCGTGTGATAATCCTATTATTAATCTCATCCTTTGGTCCAGGAGTCTTTCGCCTGTTCAAACGCGTGAAGTCCTTGCATCGCATCATTTTGTCCCTGATGAGTTCTGTGCCGGGCGTCTCCAATGGCTTTGTTGTCTTGCTATTGGTGGCTTGGGAAAACCTGGGGTTTTCATGGGAAAACCTGGGGTTTTCATGGGACTTGATATGATTTAATATGACTTAATGAGAGTCAATGGAGAAAAAAGGTGGAATTTGGATGGATTGAAAAATGGATTGAAAGATGGGTTTACATACTTGAAACCTGATAGGCTAATCAGTTCTAAGAGGTGAAAGAGTGGTGAAGGAACTCCATGACATATTGGAGGAAACGGTGATTGCCCCAAACTGGGAGATAAACCAAGCTGGGTAAAGCTTGGTGCCGAGTTTCTTGAGTTATCTGAAGCCATGTTATGCCGAGAAATCTTTCACATCTTTGGTCAAAACCCTGGTACCCTGGTGACCAAAATATCTCGTGCATGGATCTTGATCCGCCAGAAAGAGGCAGTTTACATGGTAAGCCTTCAAAGGCGAGATTGAGCAACAAAAATGGGAGTCACCTTGCTGCAGAATCTTCCAAGAACTCCAAAACTTAATGCTCATCTATATATATATTAATATTATGTAATTTTATATAATTACTAAATATAATATGTATAAATATGTATAATGATATATTATATATGTATATATACATTTACACATATACATATATATATATACATATATATATATACATATATATATACATACATATGCCATGAACAATTGAAGACCACTAAAGGGCCTAGTGTTTGATTTTGCAGATTGTTTCCTTTTGCTTTGCCACGGCGCGCCACCGGACCAAGCCTTCAGGTCATGTCCATCTATAGCATTTTGGGCCAAGAGTTCTTCATGCTCCATGGTGCCAACTACACCTTTACCAATGATCCTTGGCAGATAAAAAATTCGGCAGTTTTGACAGCCTCCAAAAAGATCAGGGGTTGGTAACTGTCCCATTTTGGGAATATTGGACATCACCATTTTTTGTAGCCTTTGGTAAGACCATATACCTAATGGTTGGGTGATGTTCAATGGGGACATTTAATGACCCATGAAGAAACCCAAAATGCCGAAGATTTCCAGGTTTTTGCTGTTGCTGTTTGTGAAGAGTTCGCCAGATCTTCGAAACTCAGAGTTTTTGGCAGCGAATCCCGTTCATCGCCATTCCTGAGGACCAGAACCAGGAAGTGGAACTGGCTCCTCGGCTGGTGACATGTGAAATTCATAATTATATATATATTTACATACCGTAACCCCAAGAAAAAATAGGAAAGTAAGGTATCATAAGGTATCACTAATTTTGTAGGATTTTGACCTTTCTATCTTTCTCAGGGTTGATGTGCATGTGTATACATATATATATATATATATATTATTCACCAACAACAATCACCAAAACGTGAGATTTAAGCAATCAAAACGGGGCTATATAATCATCAACACATATCCAACCTCCCCATGTGACGTTTGCGATGCTTGCAAAGGATAACTAGTAACTTCGTTACTCAAAAATGGCTGGGAAGCCGATCAGGTTCAAGCTTGTTGCTTCAATCAATACACATTATATATATATATATATACATATATATACATATATACATATATATATATATACATATATATACATATATATATACACATGTATATATATAATACATCCAATTTGTTTCCAAACTCAGGGACCATCTTTTGAGCCTAGTAAGAAAAAGAGACCGCCACGCCAGGTGACAGCCCGGGGCCTGGAGTATGGCTATGACTACTGGGGCAATTTCGGCTTGGCGCTCTACACCATGTTCCAAGTCTTCACCCAAGAGCCCCATGGCGGCAGCGACGGCGCGACATGCTGATGTTGCACTTGCACCCACGGCTGGTTGGGAAATCTACCCTGCATGGCCCAAAATCAATATTTATAACGCATATATATTTAATATAATATAATTTGTATATTATTATATTTTTAATATATATATATTGTTTATAATATACATTATATGTCTATATATGTGGGCTATAGTTCAGAAAACAGAATTCGGTTGAGCAAAAGAAAAGAATGTGTTTGATGGTCAGGTTCATCAATGATTTTTGGAACATGATGGTCTTAATAGTACTGAGGAAAAACAACGGGAATAACAACATGAATAGTGATTAATAGTGGTTAATAGTGCTTAATATGGTGATTCAGTGAATTGATAGTGATTAATAGTGGTTAATAGTGATTGATATGGTGATTAATAGTGAATTGATAGTGATTAATGGTGATTAATAGTGACTAATGTGGGTTAAACGATGTCAAAAACCACCCATGACTGGGAATGGTAAACATACCAGCTATAAAAATGGTGATGACTGGGGGATGGTTTATTATTGTTTTACCCACATTAATGACAATGATGATACTAAAGATAGTAATGATAATAATGATGATCACAAGATACGTATGATATGCGTTATACATGGGTTTATGTCGCAACTACAATTTCAAATTTCAACCGGGAAAAATATGTTTATCTATGTTGTTTCTTATTTTGTTGTTTTCTGATGTATTCAATCATACATGCATATATATATATATATACACAAGTCATATATTAACATCAGCACTTTCATTCCATCAAAGAAATAAACATCCTCGAAAATCCAAAACAAAGTTATACAAGTCCATAAACAAGCAATCAAATTCCATGGAACATTCATCAAAAATCCATAAGCAGCAGCCATTCAAAGGTCCATTAAAAACTATGTAAACAAATACATCCATTGAAAACTATTAAAAAAATATTCTACACATCCATTAGAAATAACAATAAAAACACATCAAGCATTCATTCAATCGAAGATCCATTAAAAAAAAAAAAAAACATCCATTGAAGATCCATAAAAACATCCACCAAAACAGCCCCTAAGGTCCTGGGCCGAAGGGATCGCGCGACCCTTGTTCAACAGCAGCTGGGTGATTAAGACCTAAGGTGCCCCCCAAACGATGAGGGGTTGGATGTTTTTTTTTTGGAATTGTCTAATGGGTTGTTTATGGAATTTCATAGGATTTTTTGTGACATTATCGTTTTTTTTGGATTCTATGGTATGATTATGGGATATGTTTTTTTCGTAATAGAGCCCCCCAGATAGCTAAGAGATGACGCACTTCTAACTTGGTGAACATTTGAGTTTCTGTTGAGTGTAACTATAGCTAATGGGTTTATAAACCAACATATAACTGGGGGGGCTCACCTTGTATGTGTTTATGGTAGTTCTAGGGTAAGTTTTTGTTGGGTAGTCCTGGGCTAAGACGTCGAAGATTCTCCGGGATGAACCTGTAAAGCCATAGCCATTGGGGGACTGGGCCGCCTGTATCATATATAGGGATTGATATGGATTAATATGGATTAATAGTGATTAATAGGGATTTATAGTGATTAAACCAAATCATGTATACATCTGGGTAAATTTCATCACGACCGAAGCCTGTTCTCCCGAACCCTGGAATCATGATTAGTAGGGGGAATTATCACAAGATGGCTTTATTTTATGTGAGTGAATTATTATAATTTACCCAGATACATATATGTTGTGTCTCTAAGGTGAGCCATGGTAGATGTGTGAAATGCTAAAAAGCTCTGCCAAGAACCCCAGGTCCCCTCAGAATTTCAGGGATGCAGCTCTTGTTTTTGCGCACACAGGAAGGCCCCAAAACATGGCCTGGGGTGAATATACTCTTCATTGCTATTCAATAGTGATGTTCCATAGTTATGTTAGTTATGCTATTTTCATGGAAAATATACTTTTCATGGCCGGTTTTCTTTTTGACCCGCTTCCGTGTGTTTTTTTTAGCTCTCAGCAACTGCATGCCGACGTTGGTCTCATGATGGGACTCTGTTCATAGGCAGGCAGGGGTAACTAGGAATTGATAACATAACGAGCAGGACCCACTATATAATAGCCAAATAAAAGCCAATACAACCCATGACCCATGGATTTGCTTGTCTTGAGGTCGTCGATTAAAAACTATCCACGTGCTTCCCATATTTTTTCGAAAATAGTCTACATATGGGTGTGAATATTTCACAAAATTAAGGCCCATGGGACGGATGTTAGTCATGTGTTACATAATGTTATATATATATATATATTGTAACCATCCAGGTTTAGAGGTGTTGATACCTAAATAGTGTACTGGTAGATCCATGTTTGGGTATACCCATTTTAAAGGCATGTTTCATCATTGGATAATATTGGCAAAAACGACGTAGGAAACGCATGGTTCCACCCCCTTATATTTGATGCGGAGAAGCCCATGATTTCCTGCAGATGTTCCAGTTGTGTCTTTTCGATGTTTTCCTCCCATGATTTGGGCTACCCCCAAATCATCCATTTTTGATGGGAGACCATGACTTAGTATAGGTTAACCTATGCTGACTTGGGACTCCCCCACTGAAGAAACCCCTAGTCAATGGCCATTTCAGGAACCGATTGATTGGAGGGATCTACCATATATAAGGCCTATTTTTTCGGCCTAAATTTCAGGGGATATACCCCCAAGTTCTATGGCCTGAAAAATGGTACTAACGTACCGCCATTTTAGGATCCTGGAATTACCATTGATAAGTTAGGACAGAACCCCTATAGTTCTGACATGTTCTAATCATGACTTAGTATAGGTTAACCTATGCTGACTTGGGAATCCCTCACTGAAACCCCGATCCCTTAGGCAATGACATGTCGCAGCAGTTCGGAGTTGCCTTCTTCTTCGTGAGCTACATGCTTTGCGTAGGGGTGGTTTCTCGCCGGATCGACCGTGCAGAAATCCATGGAAAAATCCACCCCATTTTTTGAGTTTGAAAAGAAGCCATGGATCAAAAATGACCATTTGGGGTAATATTGTGCTAATGTTCTTTCGCAGACGTTCACTTTTCCAGATTTCTGCACTGGTGTTGAAATGAGAGCTAAACCAAGGTTTCCAAGTTATTTAAACATGCAAATTGCGCTTTTTTTATCCAGCAGGTACACCAAACGTTGGGCGCCTGGTCGTAGTTCTGCGTCCAACATCTCAGCAGGTTGTTTTTTTTCGCCACCTGAATCAAATTCAAACATAATCAAAGAAAAACATAGAACATCTCTATATAAGTCTATATATATATATATACATAGATGTGAATATCTGAATATCTATTTCATGGTATCTTATCAATCTATATCTAAGCTATGTTCTCCGAACCATGATTCATCCTTAATTGGTCCTTAATGGTCATGTCATTTCATGCCGTAAGATGTGAAGAAATATTTTTTGAGTCGCATGAGGCCTTGATGAACGTGGTGGTGGCGGTGCTGTTGGAAAAGATGGTATCTCATGAACCTGAAGGTGGGAAGGGACAGCACAGCCTGGGCCCCGTGGGAACCCCGCAAGCGTCGAGGGATGGTCCGTAGAAGGCTTGGAACACTGCTAAAAAAAACTATTGGGGAATGATTTGTTATTTTTCTTTCTCTGGCTTGATGTTTTGGCTGTTTAATTCAGCCTTCTGGCAGTGTATCAAATTTCGAAATATGTGGAAGAGGAATATATATATATATATATTATATATTATATATATATTATATATATATTATATATATATATTATATATATATATTATATACATGCATATTAGTATACAATTGAACATTACCTTTTGTGGGTGGGTCCACTTGACACAGTGAGTTCTGCACCGTTCCACTATATATGTTCAACTCAATACTTGATCCAAAGGAATTCCCAAGGCAGGCATTGCCCGTGAGCATCATGAACCTGGTCCAAAAAGGAATGCCCTCCGGTGTCATCAAGCGTGGCAATTCAACATCTCCCCATAGAAATAGATCATTTGCCCAGCTATGAACCTTCATTTACAGGGGATTCTCCATTACCAGCTTTGACTACCAGAGGGTACTTCAGAAGATCATGCTGGTAGTTGTTGAAGTCAACATGAAAAAGGAGCCCGCTAAGCTCCAGCAAAAGAGCTTCATCGTTGCTAATGTTGGCACCGCAAACCAAGAATCAGCATGGATATGATAAACCCATATGAATGTATGCATAATTATAGATATAACTATTAACTCAATTCAGGCTGGAGACGCAAATGTCATGCTCTTGGCAGTTATATCATATCTCATATATGCCTATTATATTGTCTAGTTTCTCCCGATTGTTGGTTTTGTGCCCCATTTTCAGACATCAAACACGTTCCATAAATTTAAGACACATGCAATGTTCAGTCACACCTATAAATAAATCATATATTGTTGGTTATGGACCTATGGATATCCAATCTTATCCCAAGTATATCCCAAGTATATCCCCATTGGTTGGTTAAATCACCATGTATAGCCATTTACAGATTGTAGTTCCATACGTATTTCCACCATGTGTGGCTTCTAGAATCCCACTATGATTCTTCCATATCGCCACAAGATGGCTGTGTGCATATTTCTGGGTATCCCGGTCCCGGGTATCCCCAAAATTCATGGTTTATCAGTAGAAATCCCAATGAAGTGGCAATTTGGGGGTATACTCAATGGCCATTTCAGGAACCGATTGATTGGAGGTACCTACCATATATAAGGCCTATTTTTTAGGCCTATGTAAGGGAATATCACCAAGAAATATGGCCTGAAGAATGGTACTAACGTACCTCCATTTTAGGTTCCTGAAATGGCCATTGATATACCCGATGTTTCAGACAAGCCCTTAGAATCCCATCAGAATATTATACAGTTGTCATAGCAGTAAATTTCTGGATATTGTTTAAAGAATCCTCACAAGCATTGGAATAGTATTGAGCTATATTGAACTGTTGATGTTCTAGTTCAGGATGATTATATGTACAATATATATAATATATAATATATAATATATAGTATATAATATATAATATATAATATATATAATTTATATAATATATAATATATAGTATATAATATATAATATATAGTATATACTATATAATATATAGTATATACTATATAATATATAGTATATACTATATAATATATAATATATAATATATAGTATATAGTATATAATATTTAATTTATAATATATAATATACTATATATAATATAGAATATAATTTATTTAATATATAATATATAATATATAGTATATAATATATAATATAATATATATATATAGTTATATACAATATATATATAATATCATATACAGAATATATAATATAATCCCTTTGGGAATATCCATGAATATCCAAAAAAAAATCCCAAGCTACGTTCACAGGTGCGGAGATAGAGGAACCCTTGGGAAGGCTGGACACCTTAGAGTGGCTGGATGAGCGGCTGGTGAAAGCGGTGCCTGAAAACCTGGAGAAGGTCTGCTTGGCACCTTGGTAGATGCAGATTCTCAGCCTGTTGATTTCTAAACACAAAGTCTGTATATAATAGGAATATAGTGGTTATAATGGTAAATAATGGTAAATAATGGTAAAAAAATGTTAAAAATGGTAAATAATGGTTAATAATGGTTAATATATAGTTAATGGTTGTGTTTCATACCCTCTGGTAAACGTTTACATAGCTATGGAAAAACATTATGTTTAATAGGTAAGCACATTTTTAGAATAGCCTCTGGTAAACTGTCACAGTTTGCGAACTGGAAAATCACCATTTTTAAAAATAGCTAAGTCAACGAACTAGATGTTTTGTTGCAATAGCTATGTTGAATTACCAGAGGGTAAAGCAAGAAACAGTGGGTTTGTCAACATATGTAACTCGCAAGTTGCTTACAAATGCGATAAATATAGAACATATATTCACGGGCATATGTTTATTTGTGCGCACCTTGCCCGCACAAAATGGTTTAAGTTCAAAATGATTTCATTTATATAGTGATCCATGAACCTTCCAATGATAGCTACTCCATTCTAGAATGGATTTTGACCGTCTATGTGACAGTGTTCCGTACATATCCCCACCGCAGTCCCATGCTGAAATGCCGCGTAGGCATGACTTTGGCGTGACTTTAGAAAGAAAGGTGCCATGGAGAAGTAGGACTAGGGCATGACTTAGGCATGACTTGGGCATGACTTAGGCATGACTTAGGCATGACTTAGGCTTCCCGCAACAGGATATAACAAAACAAAAAAGTGATACGTGGACGATTTTTTCACGCGGGCTCCTGGACTCGACATTCGGTGACAGCAGGGTTTCTGTTGGTTCATGACTGCGATGTAGGGTTTATGGTAGATGTATCTGCAGGGTTGGTTCAAGTTTCCAACCTGAAGGCTAAACCTCGCTATTACTGGTTGGTGGTTTGGAACACGTTTTATTTTCCACAATATATGGGATAATCCTTCCTATTGACTAATATTGTTCAAGATTGTTTAAACCACCAACCATGTTTGTTGGTGAAACCTACAAGGATGTCTTGGTCCATTGGTTTGTAATGGTTTGTACTAGCTTCATCTCTCATAGCTGAAGAAAAACGCTTCAAACATAGCTGTAGAAAATCACCATGTTTAGGTAAATCAACTATAAATGGGCCATTTTTCAATAGCAAACTATAAATTCCCAATGATTCTTATGGGAAAGCGAGTGCAACTGAGCAGTGAGTCCAACGGTATCATCCAGTTCCACTGGTGAAGGCTAGGATTCTAGAACGGAACTGCCATGATTGTTGGGGGTCAAGGGGCTGCCCCAGAAGATAGGACAAGTGATTGTCAGTGGTTTCACCCATTCAACTGGAATATAGTTGGATATACCGATATACTTGACTTACTAACTAACCACTGTGCGGGAATTGTTGATGATATTCTCATATGTACGGGGGTGCAGGAAAGCCTATCAAAAGCCATATATTTTTTTTGGATAAACATCCACGACTCCACGACTGACAGCTATTTTGATGTGAACAGAAGGGGATGAAGCTGTGGATTTGAACAAATAATCATATTATAATATGGGTATGGGTCAATACCTATAGATACATTTTTAGTGAGATGAACATCCATAAATCCCAGCTATTTTGATGTTCACCAGGGGTACCAGGGTTTGACACACTGCCATATCATTAATTTCTGGCTGCCCACGGTCTGGCAATGGATACGATCGCAGTATGACGATCGCTGAAGAGCGCGATCGTCATAGATCCATTCCACACGCTTTGGAAGGTATGTCAATTATACAAGCTGGGGCCCCCCAGGGAGTTATTTGTTGGTTTATAAACCCCATGAAAACTATAGTTATTTGCGTACCATAAACCATAGTGACATTGGGGTGATGTTCACCAACTTAGCTATCGAACGGGGGCCCCACCTTGTAGAGGGAATTAATGATTAGTTAGTTTGTTTTGTTCCAGATAAACAATCTTCACTTTTCAATATCTTTGAATATGTTTGAATATGTTTGAACCAATATATGGTACTGCAATACTCCAGTGACATCATATGACATCTTCACTTTTCAATATTAATCTTTGAATATGGTTGAACCAATATAATATATGGTACTCCAGTGACTCCAGTGTTGACTGAAAGACATGTTGCTGGTGCCTCAATTTTATTTTCATCGTTCCCTGGGGAAATTTCGCTTTTTTTGTCAAGCTTAGGCCCAAAAAAAAACATACTAATATAACATATATATACATATATATATATACATATATATATATCAAATGATTGTAATTGTAGTCGGATATCCCTATCACATCTCTATATAGTTGTTGATTAAACCACCATGTTTGTTGATTTTTTCCGGGTAGATTTCTCTAATTCGAAGCGCAGAAACTGAGGACATTGAGGCAGACTGTCTGGTCCTGAAGCAGCAGCTGGCAACCGTGAAGTGACTTGGCCGCGGTGAAAAATATCAGATGCGGTAAGCCTTAAATGTGGGAAAACTCAGGGTTTTTTGATACTGTGGGTGGTTGCGAAATCCTGGACCACCAAAAGGATGGTTGAAGCCCAAACAAAATAATGGGATTTCGCTGGCCCATCTATCAACTGCTGATTCGGATTTCGCTGGCCCATCCACATATTTCGGGAGACTGTCATAGGGATAGGATGTCACAGGTCAAAATTGCTTTTAACCAAAATCATGGATGGAAAATATGTTAAGAGAGATTTTTCCATCCACAATAGGGATATATCACTATTTAACCAACAATCATGGAGATATGTTTGAGGGTTTTTTAGGATACGGATCAATAGGGATCAATAGGGATGCCATGGGGTCAACGCTACCTCAACTGGCCGAGTTGTTTTTTCATGAGTGTGGTTAAGCAACATAAGAATAGATATATGATATATATCAAAAAAAAAAACGTGGATAGACAATCAAAATTGCGTTAAGCAGCAACATAGATGAAGTTAGGGGTGTAAACACTCCCCAGAAAACGAACATGGAACCCAAGAGTTGGCATCCAGTGATGCACACACACCCCATGACTATGACAAGTCATATGATATATCTGATCAAGTGACATGTGTGAATATATAATCAAGATATAATCACTTTATCAGATAAAAATATATTGCACAATTGTCAATATATCAGTTATATAATATACAATACCTCATCCATTTGATCAAGTTCTATTTTTTGTGACGCCCCAAATTTCAACACAAAGATTATATGAGATATGTTAGTTCGCTCTTCTTTTCAGTTTTACACAGGTTGGACCAATTGCTCAGAGCACACTAATACATCAACTTGTTCCACCCAAGTATGACCATGTAAATATTAGTGAATCTGTATATAATTAAATAGTATACTATAAAATAATATTTAGTGTATATATATATATATATATGTATTATATATACTATACTACGTGTACATATGATTATATAATTATATATACATAATGTTTTATGTAAAAAATGTGTATATCTATATATATATATACATAGGTTTTTTTGGGGTGGAATTATGTGTTTTCCGTTTTGGGCATTTTTTTTGATTTCTGTTTCCCTGCTTCTTTGCTTCTCTGTTTTTCCCTCTTTTTTGTTTCTCATACTGCAGATCATCCTTAAGAAACATCATATAAATAGACCCTAAATCAACCATAAATAAACCCCAAACCAACCAAAGAAACACTAAAGCAACTCTAAGTGAACCCTAAACACTCCCCCAAAAAAATTGAAACTAATCCAAAATAGACCATACACCAGCCCTAAATAGATCTTAAACGATACCTAAATAAATCTCAAACCGACGCTAAACACACCTTAAAAAAGTCCTGAATAGGTCCTACGCCAACTCTAGATAGACCCTAAACCAAGCCTGGACAAACCCTAAACACACCCTAAATCAGCCCCAAATAGATGCTCACCCAAGCCTAAATATAACATAAACCAACCCTAAATAGATTTTAAACAAGGCCTAAATAGATCCTAAACCAACCCTCAAAAATTTTAAACCAACCCTAAATAGGTCCTAAACCAACCATAAATGGATCTTAAACCAAGCCCCTAAACTAACCCTTTAAAACAAACTAAATAAAACCCTAACTCTAAAACTAATCCGCAAAAAAAAACCTTAAAACCAAACAAACGCCCTAAACTAACCCATCTAACCAACCTTGAATGAACCATCGTTGCAAACGACCATGGTGACCATGAACACTTCGAGCAACAAGATCTTGCAAAATCCATCGAAAACAATTCTGCACCCATATATATATAGAGAGAGACATGATAGATAGTGTACAACAGACAATATATATATATATTATTATATAGCATATATTACATAATATGATATAATATTATATTATATTATATGATATGATATTATGCTTTCATATACATTGTAGTGTGCAATGTGCGTATTGTATATGTATAGTACGGTCATCAGTCCATTCAGAGGAAATCCTAATGAAATCAGGGAACATGTGACCGGCTGGCACATTTATATGTACACATATCAATTATAGCATTATATGATATTATTGTTAAATAATATTAAATTGATACGTGACCTGATCCATACCGCAGGCTAAACGGAAAAACCCGGTTTTTCATCGCTAGGAGATCCCTGGACGGCATCGTTGAAAGCGTGCGGAGCAGCGAACCCGTGAGGACCAGTTAAACTGGGCGCCTCGAGAAACGCGTGAGAAATGACGGTTTTTTGCGTTTGGAATGGGGGCCGGATGGTGCTTGGTTGGTGAGTTTGGGGTAATTTCATGTAATTTGTCATTTGAGGAATATAAAATTCATAAATCACATGTTTCCATCTCGAAATATCTCGAAATCATTGAACTACTTTCCCCTTCGGCTCTCAGGATGATGCTTATTAGATTATTGGGCTGTACGAGGATGGGCCCACATTCGAATCCATCCTTTCCAGCGATGTTTTTCATGCCTGCGTTGCAAAGATTGGAAACTTGGAGAGGCTGTTGTAGCCAAGGCAGGTTTTGATGTCCACTCAGAATAGATGACGTAGTCAGAGTCAGCTTGCCCGCGAAAAACCATTTTTATGGTGAATGGATGGTTTTTCTACCTATAGAAACAGATGAAACAGCATTTTTATCCTTGATTCAACGGGCATCAATCCTTGATCCGGTCGCCGGGGGTCGAAAAAGGGGGTCAACTAACTTGAGAAACTCAGCAGTTTTTTTTCGCTGCACCTGACTGGATCGAATGGCGGTTAACCCAGGGCGTCTATGAATATACTATATAAATCTATATAAGTATATATAAAATACTATATAAGTAATTATAAGTATACAGATTATACATGATTATACATGAATATACATGATTATACAGCGTTTTCATCCACCTGGGGTCGGTAAGTCATGGTAAATCATCTACACATTGGACAATTTTCTGACTCATTTCACCATTATATCACCAGGAACCAAGTACCGAATTTGATCAAATTTGCGTTAGTCTTCAGAGGTGTATAAGTCATCTGATTTTTTGGCGGTTAGATCACGTTGAACAATTTGACTCCGATGTTTTTCCTGCTCAAATGATGTGACAATCCCAAGTTTTAAAAGGCGGCTTCAATGATGATGACTCCCCGTGACGACTCGTGACGGCCTAGGCATGAATCAGATCAATCCTGCCTCACCCAGTTCAGCAGCTGGGAATCCCAGTTCTTGGGGCATTTCATTTCATGGGGATTTACCATCTGGTTATTTAACATAGCCATGGAAAATCACAATTTTTAATAGGTAAACCATCTATAAATGGGCAATTTTCCATGGCTATGTTAGTCATAACCAGAGGGTAAGCAACCCTTTCGTGGGGTTGCTTAAGTGACAAGTCATGGGGATCCCCAAGTGACCATGGTTCTTTCAATATGTTTCAATACTAAGCCATGGTCTAATGACTTGGATGATTTGGGGGTACCATCCTTTTAGGAAACCTCCAAGGAGATCCAAGAGATTTCAGATGGGAGATGCACTGGTCAGCTTCGTGTTCACATCTGATGGTGACCTCCCCAATCATGTGTGGGTTTACTAAGGGCCTATCAAGCAACAACCAATAAGAATGGTATCTTATAAAACTATATATAGCTATCAATCGGGTGTTACCTTTTGGGGGATCTAGTTGACTCCCATGATCTTAGTATCCATCATAATGTACTGCAATTATCTCATAATTATACCACAATATAATCCATGATACAATCATAATATCTCATATTCAACAATCATTTTGTTTGGATTGATTTATTTTTTGGTAGCCATCCATTCTTGGGTCATTCTCCAATCAATGGCCATTTCAGGAACCTAAATTGATGGTACCTACCATATATAAGGATATATAAGGCCTATTTTTCAGGCCTAAATTTCAGGGAATATCCCCACAAATTTTGGCCTGAAAAATGGTACGTTTACGTACCTCCATGTATTGGATTCTGGAGATCTCCCATTGATCCAAGGGTGAGCCTCGGAATTTCAATAGCCGTTAGCCCAAAAGTAGCATAATCGGAGCTTAAACCCATAATCAAAGAGCCTAAATACTAAATATATCATGCCATATCATGCCGAAGCTAGTTGACTCAGTTGACTCAGTGGTTACTTGATTCATTATATCAGGATTAGGTATTGGGAAGAAGTCTGCAAGCATTTTCTGGGGTTGCCGCTGTCACGGGCGGGGTGCACAGTTTAGGACGAGAGTCCTGCAGGCTTGGAGCGGCGTGGCTGCGGCGAGGGGATTTTGCGACGGTTACCCAACTTATATAGATGAGCCATGGAGTTAGTGAACTACTAACCCAGTCAACAAGCAGCTAGCAAAATCCATGGCCCATCCAAGCTTATTTGGCATGACATACGGGAGTGGACATCCATTGGTCTCTGTAGGGATTGTAATTGCATCAGTAAGGAATCCAAAAAAGGAATTACCCTTTGCTTATTTAACATAGCCATGGAAATTCACCATTTTTTATATGTAAACCATCTATAAATGGGCCATTTTCCATGGCTATGTTAGTCATAACCAGAGGGTAAGTCAAAGTTCAAAACTTGTCGAAGCACATCTGCGCTGTAAAAATCTTGTACCAACCCTCTATTTGACCCACCATTGAACGCATGGCATTTTTTGGAGGGCATGACAGTAGTTGATTCTCTTGATTCTCACGCGGAAAGACGTTAAGAAAGGATTTGATTCGGGTCAGTATTACCCCAGCAATGTGATGAATGCATATGGGTGCTACTTAAAATTGACCAAATTGCGAGTGAAATCTTGAACCCTACCCCTATGAATGACTGTCCCTGGAATTTCAGCAATTTCAGCAATTTCAGCATGCGAATGGACAATTCAGCATCTTGAGAGGATGATTTCGATGACTCATTTTGATTCGGACGCTAAGAACACCCTTAGATCCATAGATATCCCGGATCCAGATCCCCTGTACCCCCGATATTGTTCACACCCCCTACTGGGGCAACGGGTAGCCTCTGGTTATGACTAACATAGCTATTGAACATGGCCATAGAAATAGTGAGTTTTCCCATGAAAAATGGTGGATCTTTCCATAGTTTTTTGTATGTTTGCCAGAGGGTATCTAATCTCGTGGGGATGCGATTTTTGATCGCGATTCATCGATTCTGTGGCCACTGTGTATTGATTGGGTCTCCGTGTTTGTTAGTCCTCAGTTTTGTTGGCAACCAATCTTTGTTGGTCAACTGCCTGATCTTTTGATGATGTGTTGGCCCTTAAAAGGATGCTGCCTGAATTTGCTGAATGGTATTGTGAATATATCCCTAATATATACATATATAATAATATATTATATTATATATATATAATATATATATATTATAATATATTATATAATATTATATTATATCATATTATATTATATTATATATATATATGTACACGGGGATATATCAGCTATGGCTACATCATGACCAACTAAAAATATGCTAAACCCAAAGTCTTTGGTGCTTTCATGTGCTACTGTCCATCCCAAGGAAACAGGATGATGATCTTTTCTGCGAATAATGAAAGATATTCTGACATAGTTAGCCCCAAAAAGATAGAATTTGGTAAACACATGTTTACAATCGTACTGAAATAGTGATACTCATGGTAATTCCTACTGAATCCCCACTTTCTGATGGATAAACTTCAGTAAATCCCGTTGAATCCCAAGTTATTTATCGTAAAAAGTGATAAATTGAACAGTTAAACATTTAGTTTGATGATTTCCCCAGCAACAACCATCCAAGTCGCGGATTTTCCAGCCAGGTGTGACTAGAGGATAGGGTAAGTTACGTCTAGTCATCCCAAAAAAGATAGAAAATCAAGAAGATTCACTGTTCAATCTCTTTGGGGATTATTAATTACATATTGATCATATTGTTATCTGGTTATATAATCACGGATAATAATGGTTAATGGCGGCAAACACTGTCAAAACCAAAGGAAATCAGCCTGTGCAGTCGATTGTTCCAATGGTAGGGATGCTGTTCGCGCCTTACTTCAGACTCTGCAATGCCACACTGCAGAGCAGCTTTGATCACTCAATAGTGATTGCCAACTTGCCAGGGCTGAGGCCTCAAGATGTGCACGGATTGGCTTTCTTGGCGAGCGATCGGCCACATCTGTCGGAAGCTCACTGGCTCGAAGCAGATGTGTCTGAGTGTGATGCTAGCCACGACTTGAGCGACAAAGTGTTCCTAGGCAAAATCTTGCGCCTCATGCTGCCCAAGAGCAAGCGCCTGAGAAGAACAATACTGGCCGTAATGATGTTGTGCGACTCTGCTTGGCGGAGCGTATCAATAGTGACGCGCCAAAACAGCACCCACAGAGGGGCATTGCCTAGTGGGGTGCCATGGACATTCTTGGCCAACAGCGTGAAAGTGATCAAACACGTAGCGCTCGACTTTCCATCCTTCATCAGGTTGGTAGTCGGCGAGGATGATTTAGCTATGATAGGTAGATGGATAGATGGATAGATGGATAGATGGATAGATAGATATACTGGTTGGTGCTTTGGAACATGTTTTTTTCCATAATATGTTGGGAATTTCATCATCCCAACTGTTACACACTCCATCATTTTTCAAAGGGGTAGGTTGAAACCACCAACCAGTTATACTTGGACCCTTTAAATGTTTGTTCAATCCCATGAAATCCAAAAGTACCGTTGATCGTCATATAAACCATGTTAAACCACCATTTTCTCAATGGATTGGTTTAGGGGAGAATTGAAACCGGAAACCCCCATGATCTTCATGGTAAAAACCATGGTTTTAATGGTTTCCGGAGTTTCCGGTTAAAAAATTTCCCTTAAACCAATCCATTGATTTTCAAATCCCTGAGTACCATTGTTGATGGTCATATACACCATGTTAAACCACCATTTTCCCCAGTGAAACCACCAGTTTCATCCAGTTTCCATGTTTTTTTTGGCCTCCAAACATATGGCCTTCTCGCCTTCTCCGCCCCCAGGAGCTCCACCGGTCTCTCGTAGCCGCGCTCGCCGTGGCGAGGTGAGAGATTTGGGAGATGGTCATCTGAGAGAAAGGTTGGTTAACATGATTTACCTTCTGGTTATGGTGATTTTCCATGGGTTTTTATGGTGATTTTCCATGGGTTTTTTATGGTGATTTTCCATGGGTTTTTTATGGTGATTTTCCATGGTTTTTTATGGTGATTTTCCATGG
>Ga0126342_10004824_pt1 | contig 23223 bp, 17 predicted proteins | sample Cyp1metagenome_FD_92528 | JGI IMG/M metagenome (GOLD analysis project Ga0126342, IMG submission 92528) | Coral microbial communities from Lord Howe Island, Old Settlement Bay, Australia - Cyphastrea 1 metagenome | ecosystem: Host-associated > Invertebrates > Cnidaria > Coral ...
TCATAAAACCCCCCAAACCATTTTGTAGCAAGGGGGGTTGGTTCAGATTCAAGCATCATTTTGTAGTATAAGGCTGTGTTTGTAAACGGTTTAGTGGGCACAACTTCTCTGCAGAATGCACACAGGGATGCAGGTATAGTATGCACCATTAGAAAACCGATTTTCATTATAGTAATGATATGCATGATGCATGGTTTTTTCATATGCTATCATATGCTACATATTTATATATTTTTATATACATATTTCTATACTGAGCTGAATTGGTTGACATTATACGAGGGGAATTGAATTGGCTCCATAGGAGGAAGAATGTTCATAGAGAACTTACTTTGTCAGTGCAATTCAGTTCATGCATATGAAAGTTAAGAACATGTTGGGTAGATCTTTAGCTAGCCTTTCTATGGAATATTTAGATTCACAAAGGTTTATTTATATATATATATATATGTGTGTGTGTGTGCGTGTGTCTGCGTGTGTGTGTGTGATATATGATACATATGATCATATGCATATATATATATGTTATGAATTACATATATATATATATGTGTGTATGTATATTATGACTTATATATATATATATATATCATATTATACAATACTACACGTGATATATATATATATATATGTCATATTATATTATATATGCATATATGTATAGTGGTGCCACATGGGGCCCCATGAAGCCACACAGCTGCCAGGAAAACATGCGGCAAGCGATTCAGAGGCCGATGGGCAGCCGGGCCAGTGAGGTCAGGAGTCATCCAAAATCAAGACAAATAGACAAACGCAAATATGCTTATGGCATGCACTGATCCAAACAAATCTGCAAGTGTTTTTTTTTTCGAAATCCTATTTTGCATGTTTAGCGTTGCAGGTGCAATGGCCTCTCTTTTGATGTGCCCATCACCTCCCAAGAGCTTCTTGGTGAGCTTCAGGTCCCTTCAGGCCTTCGCATCTGATGGTTTGGAGACGTGTTCAGCTCAGTTTGTTGCGTTCAAGTGGAAGCAGGGATCTGGTGGGATGGCCTACCTCACAAGCTCCATATATGGCAGATTAAGCGCCAACAATAGACCATACATCATTGTAATCTCGTTCAATTGCTCAATTAATCATGATAGATCTAGATATTATCAAAATACCATGAGTTAAATCCCATTAAACAACCATTTAGAAATACCTACCTTTATTCTTGGGTTTGCCAACATTACTATCTCTTCATTGTGGGACCATGACAAGGCCGTCGGCACCGGCTTCTGGTGCGGTCCTTCCAACGGATGGGTTCCGTCCAGGCGTCGCGAATTTGTTTGCCAGAAATCAAGGCAATTTCTATGAATTTATGAGGATTTAACCAATGGCAATTCTTCTTTATGATTAAATTTTATGATAGTTGTTTTTTCTAATGTAAGTAATGGGATTTAACATGATTGACATTATCAGCAAAACAATCCACCCATACAGTTTTGGTGGGGTGCAGAAGGGATTGTACCAATTTATACGGAATCAACCCCCATTACAGCCATTTACAATCCCACATAAATCCAACTGTTCATTGGTTGAATTCCTATAATTCAAACTATAAATCATGTTCAGTTCGAACAACAATGTAATATAGTGTTTTTTTGTCATTAAAAGGGGTTGTTAGTTCTCTATAGCTATACCCTCTGGTAATTTAACATAGCTACGGAAGATCACTAATTTGTGCAGGTAAATCATCGAACTAAATGGGCCATCTATAGTTATAGCCATATAGCTATGTTAAATTACCAGCAAATAATTCCCATGTCAATCTCCCCATGTTAGATGGATAGATCCCTATTCATCACCATCAAATCCCTTACTCATCACCATGGAAATCCAACTAATTAAATCACAATAAAATCCCATTCAATCAACATCAAGTCCCATAAAATCCCATGAAAGCACCATTGAATCTGAAATCCCATGGATGGTGCAGGTCGGGGGCCTCCGGGGCCTCCGGAACCTCCGGAGCCTCCGGCAACGTCGATCCAAAGGTCCAACGAAACGTGGCTCGGCATGAAAGCACAGCCATTCCCAGATGATCCATGTAATGGATTATGGTATATTTACCTACAAAACTGGGTGATTTTTAGGGTAAATGATTCAAATGATGGGTAAATGTTGATAAATATGCCATAATTATCCATAATTACTGACAGATACATGGAGCATTTGGGATTGAATGTGGCCAAGCTGCCGATCTTGGACGGCATAGTCTGGCAGGCCTCGTGCTCGCAGCTCTCCCGCAGTGAACCGGAACCGGCCCAAGGCTGGTGACGAGAGAAGCAGCAGGGATGGAGGTTGACTGGTGGCTTCAGTGGGATTTGATGGTGATTTAATGGGATTTCCCTAGTGATTTAATGGGATTTCATAGTGATTTAATGGGATTTCATAGTGATTGAATGGGATTTCCATAGTGATTTAATGGGATTTCATAGTGATATAATGGTAAATCATTGGGATCTTCTGGTGATGAGTCGCGATCTAAGTAACAACATTGATCAAAAAAATGGACTACTTGGAATCGCCCTCTGGTTGGACATAGCACCGGAAAGATGGACATCAGCCGTTTTTTCATCAGCTTAGGGAAGCTGGTCAGGGTCCAAAAATCAGTTGGATTCATCCCATAAGATGAGGAAATTCCCTACCCTCTGGTAATTTGTTACATAGCTATTGAAAATGGCCATTTATAGTGGATTTTCCCATGAAAAATGGTGGATCTTTCCATAGTTATGTAACAAATTACCAGAGGGTACATCCACCATGGCTTTCTGGGGCTACTTTTCGGGCACTGCAAGAAGGGGCATCATATGGCATCATGGCAGAAGGGGCGGAAGTAGCTTGGGGTTTTCCAATGCTGCACACATCTGTACACTGTACATGGTCCTTTTTGACACGTGAACATGGCCAAAAGACGCTGGAAATGATTGGGGTATCACGGTATCACGGTTGTTTCAAATTGTATCCATAGTTTTATCATGGTTTATCATGTTTTATCCAAGTTTCAGAACTGCAATGAACTGCACAAACATGGGTTTGCCCAAATCCAGGGGAAACAAAAGATGATTTTGGGAGAGTGCCGAATATTCATCCAGCCCATATCCAAAGTGATCCCATCCTCTGATTAAACACCCCGATATGGGCTCAAGATGGCCCAATGAATATGTGCGGAAAACTGCACCATTTCATTTGGTGGTCTTTAACTTAACAATACCCTCTGGTTATTTAACAGAGCCATGGAAAATCACAATTTTTAATAGGTAAACCCAGGTAAACCATCTATAAATGGGCCATGTTCATCCATTTTCCATGGCTATGTTAGTCATAACCAGAGGGTATCCATATCCATCCGGTGGTTTGGAGGGGGTTGGAGCCATGGCTTTCTCAACATCTCTGGTCCAGGCCTTGAGCCGCGGACAGTCGCAGGGGTGCCCAAGAGATGTGATCCGTGCGTTGGTCCCACGATGTTTTTGATACTCCCCAAATGGGGATGGGTCAAAACCCTGGTACCTAGTGAACCCCAAAATAGCTGATAAATGGATGTAAATGGATGTTCATCCCCCTAAAAATGGTATGTATAGGTATTGATCCATACCCAAATCATCCAAAATCTGCATGTGTTTATGCAAGTTCATGCAAGTTCGATGTTCATGTTGAGACTAAAATGAACCCCACATTTTCAGACAAAACCATATGAGGTATTTTCTCAAACATATTTTTGGTGTTGCGTGTTTTTCGTACGGGTCTTCACGGGGCTCAACCAAGCAAAACATGTGTTTCAAACTGAAAGACAATGTTTTGTTCAGGAGCAGAGGAGATGAGGTCCTTGTTCCTGGTCCGGACCAGGATGTGTTGTTGTGTTGTTCAGGCTGCAGCAAATTGACCCTGATTTGCCCTATCTCACTTGCTTCTTACAAATGATTGAAATTTCGACACATTGATTGGTATGAAAAGGCTTGGGGGGGGGGGGCAGGTCGTGCAACAAATGCGGGCCAAGGATAGAACGTTTGAGACAGTCAGGAACCTATACGGTTTCTGTCACATTTGGTGGCATGTGTACAGTACATTTTGCATTTGAGGTGTCCCTTGTCCTGCTGTTGTTTGCTGTTGTGACGATTGGGAAATTGATTTCAATGTAATTATGTATGTTATTTTTGTTTGACTTTTTGCCAATCTGAAATTAGTTGATTGAGGCATACCAGAGCTTCAATCGCACGAGTAAGTGTCGGGGAACCCCAGTGTGTTGGTGTTCCTCCCAAGGCACACTGAGTTGACATGACAAAAAATGCCAAAAAATGAAACAATCAAAGATAGGATTGAAATCATCCCTGAAGTCAAATTGATTGATTTTTTTACAGAATATATATATATATTATATATCTACACTACACTGTGCTGTTTGTAAAGAGATCCAAAGAGAAACAAATTTTGGGTACACAAGTCTCGAACTGATCGCAGTGCCAGCCAAACCGAAATATGTTGGCACGTCCCGCTTCAGTCCGCTGGCTGGCGAGCCAAACGCAACGAGCGTCCGTGACTTTGTGATGCCTTCGCACCGAGTGCTACGCGTCTCAATTTGTCCCTGACAATGGAAAATCCTATTAAGATGGATGATTCGGGGGTACCCCCATTTATAGAAACCACATGATATCGTCTCATGAAACAATCAATTTGGGTATCTTTTAGATTTAGTCTAGGAATGTAAGGATACCAGAATATTTGTATCAAACACTAAGAACCATGAAGATTTATTGGCACTCTGAAACAAGGTGAAAGAACAAGAATTTTCGTGGTAGCCATCAAGAAATATGAAATGATGATGTATTCAGCAACAATTCCACTCTACACCCGCACAGAATGATCCCTGCATGATAGTCACTTCTTGCAGCAAGAGGTTGCACGGTGACACCAAGATCCCGCTGGTGGCAGATGTCTTGCACCATTTAATGATAAAACATATGATTTGTGAGATGTTGTATCCCTAAGTGGTATAAAATGTATAGGAGTATAGGAATTCTGTCATCAAACAAATATATATATATATATATGTATATATAAATATATATATATATATATATATGTATATATATATATATATATCAAATGTGCAGAAAATTAAAGCAAATGATGGTTGAAATCCCGCAGTTATTTACAACCTCTTTTGCAACTGGGTTAGGACGAACCTGCGGGATCAGTACAACTACGGCTGGAAAATTTGGGCTCACCTGTGAGGTTTTTCATTACCTTATTCAGTGAACCAGAGAAAAGACAGATTTGACATATATTGAAGGTGTTCCCTTCTGTAGAGGGGCCAAATCACAGGTTTTAATTGGTGAGCCAAATTGCATTTAAGTTGCCGCATGGTCCCCATGCGGCGTCAAAGAAGGCGAACCTTGTGTGGGCTGGGGTCAGGAACTTCATTAAACAAACTGTCGGGGTACAGCCAAAACCTACAGAATGATCTGGACAGTTTGGCAATGTATGGCCCCTTAGCCTCTAACAAAAATACATAAAAATACAAAGACGAGAAGATGATCTTCCATAAAATAAAACAAAAAAACAATAATTGATAAGCAAATATAAGCAATAGTATTGCAAATGCAAAGCCAGTTTGTAGAGCTAAGAATCTTATTATCCAGTCTTACTTTGCCTTCGCCTTGTTGGATTTTTTGCTAGCCATTTTGGGTCATTCCGCGGCATGGCATGACCTACAACCTGCACTAAAGCTAAATCTGGCAAAACGGTCCTTAAATTTTTTTGTGCCCCCGCCAATTCCACAAAATGGCTGTCCCCGATCCCAGTTTTTGGCATAGAACTTTTTTTTTTCACTTCATACAGGGGCGACCTCATTCATTCTATGCTGGAAATGTCCAGGGTGTGATTGCCTGAACCCCCCTCATACTTCCGCCTTCGTGGACGGTTCAGAAATGCTCAGAATGATTTATTTTCCTGGAGCAAACACGATGCTTTGACGGCGCCCGGGACACTGGCTCATTCAGCATTGGCAGCTGAGCCGGCACCTGACAAGAAACATGGCCAAAGGAGTTGGCCCTGGCGTAGACCAGAACTGAAAAGAACGACAACACACGTGACTAAAGTGGTTTGCAACACGGTAACATCAAACCATTCTGTGTGGCATGCCATTTTCAGTAGTTATAAAGATATGTGTGTGTGTGTGTTTTCCGTAAGACCATAAATTGGAGTGATCAATGAAAGAATGCAACTTAATAATGAAGGTTATGTATCGTATAGTTTACTCAATATATAGTGGTATTGTATTTTGCAGTACATCTTAAAATATCTAATAATCTCCAATATATCATAATATATCACAATGTGTTGTTTTGTCAGAATATCAGAATACATCTCACTCACAATATGGGGTTTTCCTAAAATGGGGGTACCCCTAAATCATAAATTTTAATAGGATGTTCCTCTAGAAACCATCCAGCTATTGGGCACCGCCATTTATGGAAACCACCATATGGGTTTTGAACATGGGCTATCTCAAATCCATATTGGTTAACCATCATATTTTCCATGAACCATGGCCATTAAATGGCGGGCCGACGACTTCCGGTGTCTCGGCATCGGGCAGGGGGTCAAAGGTGGACATGTTGTTCGGGGGATTTGATAGGGATAATATTTTTATAATACATGTGGAAAATCAAATCAAATCAGCAGATTATAGGATTTGTTTTGGGATTATATGATTTACTATGTATGTTCGTCGGATTTACCATTATGTACCCTGCTTTACCGTCCTCCAAACGAACATAGATTGTGGAAAACCAACAATTTGTAGATTTTGTTTGACCATTTTCCTATAGGGAAAACCAGAAACCATGAGTTTTCCACATCTATGTTAATTTAACCTAACTAGGGTACCATCCAGTGGATAAGAGGGAGCTAAGAAGCTATGGTTATTTATCTATCTATCTATATATATATATATATATGTATGTATATATATATGTATATATATATATGTAATATTCCCTACTGTTTCCCAACCACATGGTGGGCTAAGCAACCAGAAATTGGATTTTTTTTCTTGCAACTTGAGAATTACTTTGAGTGCCGTGTGCAAAACTCAGCGGGATAGTTTACAACGAAATTTGACTGATAGCATTGTGAGTTTAAGTGACAGCTAAAATTTGGTTGACCAGAAATATTGTATGCCCTAGTTTATCGCCACATTGATGGTAACAAATGGTGAAAGTCCATTGTTGTTTGTTCCATGAAAAACAGATGGTTCCAGTGAATGTCCCACAGACCAATAGTGCTGCAAGGGGCGATCCCAAGTATTGAGCGGCTTCTCCAGCCACAACTGCAGGTAGGGCGTTTAGAGAAATGGGTTGATTTGAACATGGGATACCTGATGATACCCGTAAATTTGTCACCTATTGAAATGGCCATTTGGAGGTATACCCCATTTTCTGACAATTACCAAAGTTGATATGTAGATGTTTGTTGGGGAGTCGTGACACAGCCTGGAGCTGCAGTAGAACCAATATAGATTGGGTAGTTATGCAACATATTTCATACATTGAGTTAGTTTGATTAATTGAATGTCAGAGTATTGTCAGAGTAGTCATCCCTATTTTAATAGTAGCACTTCCAATCAAAGTATTATAGCTGGTTGGTGGTTTTAAATATTTGTTTCCATTTCATATATGGGATGTCATCCTTCCCATTGACTAATATTTTTCAAGATGGTTGAAACCACCAACCAGGTAGGAATTTCCTTCTGAAATGGAGAAATTCAACATGGGTGGGACTCGGTGTCTTTTATATTTTTTCAAGATGGTTAAAACCAATCATTTCTGGTTGGTGGTTTGGAACATTTGGATTATTTTTTCCATATATTGGGAATAGTAAACCCAACTGACTTTCATATTTTTCAGAGGGGTAGGTATACCACCAACCAGATTTTATATTTCAGGGTCTTCCAACTCGACCAGCCGCAATCCACAACATCGGCTCCGCCAAGGAGTTGCATCCGTGCTTACTTAGACGATCGAGTCCGGGAGGCCGTGGCGCAGTGGCTGGTTTTTTAAATGTGTTTTTCATGTTTCATGAAAGTTTCATGGCTAAATCTATGCTAAAATACAGATTAATTGAGTTTTTGAATGGTGAATCATAGATTCCTAGATGTACACACACACAAACTCGACTGAACATGTTTTCCTCCCGTTTGCCTTTCTGATTGTTCATCGAATCGCCAAATTCAAGTTTCTCAATGGTTTTCTTCCATTTTGCATCCATCTCCACCCCAAGTTTGGCCATCAATCAGGCGATGGCAAAGCAACTGGCGAGAAGGTGCCGATCCAGTTGACTATTCTGTTGATACACCCAATGCCACAAACCTCCAATGGTTTTATTGTTGGGGCCCAAAGAATGGGTGACCTCATAGATTCCAGGTGTCATGGGGTGCATCCCGGAAAAACCTTAAGGCCTTACAGCAACATCCCAACCCCACCCGGGGTTAACAGGCGAAGGCTGGAGCCCAGATGCCGGTGCTGAGGCGGTGACTCAGGAAAACTATACATGGTTGTTCATATTAATCTGTATTTTAAAGGCGCGGCGTAAATGTATAATGGCTATAATACATATATAGATATATAATTTCGTTGTATTAAGATTATTAAGGAAACCATCCATGTTTGATCATGTATAACCATCAAATATATGCCCAAATCGGTTGAAGCGGTAGAGACTATGGCCAGATGGGACTTGATTGGGTATCAAGTGTGTGGTCATTAGGGGGCCAAGGCACCCACAATTGTCCTCGAAGATCTTCATTGATTTGAAACTTGAAAGCAGCCATTTCAAACACCCAAGTATTTTTTGACATGTTCCTGGGTTTTGTTTGGTAACGAAGGATCAAACTATATCCGTGAATCTTCCGAGATTGATAATTTTCAAACATCCTGCTTGGTAGTTTCAAATAGATGTTTGAACAAAAATTTGGGATGTCTCGACATTTTACATGTTCTTGAAATGTTTGCTCACTCATTGTTTGGACTTGACCCACAGATATCCCAAGCAATATCCTAAGCAAGTCATTTTTGGACGAGCACCATAGGGTGAGGATATTGAGAGATATTATATATGTGTGTATATATATATATATGCATGACACCTCCAAGTTGGCCTCCAAGTACTATCACAGTATGAATGATTGAGAATGAATTGCTGGGATAAGCTGTTCCTCCAAGTAGCAGGCCTTCGCGCTCCGATGGCAATTTGGGTAAAGAGGCTTGGCATTGTGCTGGCACATTTGTCGATAGACAACAGGTCTACTAGTCTGTGAATACGAATGGAAGTAGAACCGGTGGGTTCATATGTACGGTATTCATTTGTGGAAAGATAGTATCATTATCATGTATGAATATATATATATATATATTATAGTGCTGTGTTTTTGCTTCTGGGTGTCCCGTTCCTGTCTGTGGGCATGATGCATGTAAATGACAAGCAAATGGTCCGCCGACTGCTGTTAATTGGCCATGGACCGTATCCACCAAGCCTTACCTGAGCTAAAATCCTTTCTGCATGTCGATGAATATATGAGTCATATGAGTCAGAATTTACCCAACTCTCCCCTGGGTCAGTGGCATATAACCATAAACTGGAATACCGAGAACATTTGATCATACCATGCATTCATGAAGTCCTGCCGTCAGGCTAATGACGGTACAGTTCCTCAAAAATCATTCTGACCTCAAACAGTCAGGATGATGAAACCAGTACTATGTATAGAAAAGATGATGGGGGCGTTGTTTGATGTTGTTTGTTTTAAGGTGTCTTACACCAACTTGGGTGTCCTCAAACATAGTTACCAATCTGAAAAAAACGTGGAAAATCCAGGCACAGATCCGATCGGGCAAGCAGAGGCGGAACAGCCGGAGCCTGATTTAACCAACCCACCGAAGTCCGATCCGAAGAAAATGGAAGTTGAACCTGCAAAAAAAATGTGATTTGATGACCGTGATTGACCCTCTGGTAATTTAACGTAGCTATTGAAAATGACCATTAATAGTGGATTTTCCCATTAAAAATTGTGATTTTCAATAGCTATGTTAAATTATGTTAAATTACCAGAGGCTAACATGATTCAACGATTCAACGATTCAACGCACCAAAAAATCCAAAAATGTGATGATCTAAAGTTGAGAGCAAAAAAATCGGGTTAAGCCCCGAACAATGCTGGGTTCAGATGAGCTTATCAACAACAATGGCCATGAAGCTGGTCGATTTACCATAGCTGAGACATCCACAGTTATCCCAACTATAAAAGTGGCCACCATTTGCAGTAAATCCCTCATTTTCTAATGGCTGCTTGTGCAGATCGGCACACCCCCATAATGTTTGTTGATCAACCCCTATATTCGATTGGTGATAGAATATATCCCATAAACTGTCTCCCAATTTTATCCATGGTTGTTTTTCAACTGATGGGCGAAATCAGCTGCCCAAGGTGGAAACGCTGCTTCTCCCTTGCTCCCAGGCTCCGAGAAGGTGCTTTCGACACATTTTTAAAGCCCTTTTTTGGATGGGGGTTGTAGGTCTAAAGTCATGGGGTTTTGTCATGCCATGGTTTTGGTCATGTTTGCTTCCAACCCATTTGGGGGGTTCCATAAATGGGGATACCCACAAATGCATGGTTTATAAGGGAAAATCCTATTAAAATGGATGATTTAGGGGTACCCCCATTTTAGGAAATCTCCATGTTGTGTTTGTTTTAATTTAGCCCTGTGTGAAATGGTGTTCCATGATGTTGTCCATTGTATCATGCTGTAATTGCCTACATCCAATTATCGTTTGCTTCTAAATATCCATCTTTTCAGCCAACTTCCGTGCATCCATGTTTCTCAAATCAGTTGGTCCAGAAAAACCCATCCACTATCGCTATATCCCTAGTCAACCCTAGTTAACGAAACTTATATAAGTCAACTTAGCTATCATGAATCAGCCATAAATCTCATGGAATCTCTGTTTTTTTTGTTGGTTAAATCACCAGTGAAACCATGTCCACATGTTTCGTCTCTCCCAGCGGGCGAGGCATCCAGATCACCGTCGCCAGCTCCAAGAAGGTGGGTCAAGTTATTGGGGTGCCTTGAAAATCGATGGTTCATTATATGGCTATGGGTCAATACCTATAGATACCATTTTTAGTGGGATGAACATCCATAAATCCCAGCTATTTTGGGGTTCACTAGGTACCAGGGTTTTGACCCATCCCCATATATATATATATTAATACCCTAATATAACCAATGACTAGTGGTCAAAGTCAATAATAATGGTATCATTACGGTATATAATGGTTAATGGTTAAATAAAATCTAATGATACTAGTGTTAATAATGGTTAAAAGTTAAAACGTAGCCTAACGATACAAGTGATACTATGATACATACCCTAATGATATTAGTGTTAATAAACTAATTGAGCCATACTAAAATATGTTAACTAATATATAATGTTACTATAGACTAAGCCATGTGTTTAATACCCTGAATCTTAACCCATTCCCATCTCTCTAAAGCCATAGATGATGTGTCCACAGTCTGTTGATCAACATCCCCATGGCATCCGGAGCCGGATTCCCCAGGCGTGCCCGCAGTCGCGGCGAGGCACTGCCATGGCCATCCAGATCCTTCATCCTATGGCAATTTTGACCCATGACATCTAGAGTAGTAGAGTAGTAGAGTAGGATACTTCTTACATAGAACTAGACAGACAGCGAGAGAGAGAACCAGACCGGGAGTTGTGAACAGTCGTGTTTTCCCAGGAAGTCTTATATAGATCTCTTTCGATATCTCATCAGACCCACAGGTGGCCCTGGTGGAAGAGGTTCCTGGATTGCAGGCGCGGTGGCGCAAAAGCAGGATATGTATGGCTGGATATGTTGCCAAAAAATTGGATGACAAACATCTCCAGCTTTCCCTGAGGTCTACGCTCTGGTAAACTAACATAGCTGTTGAAAATGGCCATAGAAATAGTTGATTTACCCGTTAAATATGGTGGATTTGTCCATAGTTTTTCTGCGTTTACCAGAGGGTTTTTGTTATACCCAATTTTTCTTTAATGGACCTAACTTGGGGCGGGTCTTATCCCCCATCCTTCGGGCCGAAACACCAATGGACGGGGAAGGAAGCCTTTCGGAAGATCTGCGGCAGCCGCGGGGAAGCTAGTCCGAGGGCCAAGCTTTGCCATCGGGGAAAAGTTGGAAAAGCGGCTCCAATTTGAGGGTTTCATCATCCTAAAATGGGGTACCCCAATAGCTGGATGGTTTATTTCATGGATTTGTTATTAATTAAAATGGATGATTTGGGGGTACACCCATGTTAGGACGCGGATTTAAGATATGGTGGACCCCACATTGAAGAACTATGGCGATAGATATGTGTTTTAAGATATGGGGATGGGTCATGGGTCAAGACCTTGATTGTCCATACATGTCCATACTCTACATATATATATAATCATCTACAGTGTATATATATATATATGTATATGTATATAATTATAGAGGCATTGTGATGTTGAGACCTGCATCAATGCTGGCTGCTGAAAAACTAGGTGCTTTATAAATGCTTCGCCTGTTGAACATCGGGATTTTCCATAGCTATGGCCATGTTACCAGAAAGTACCATCTGGTTATGTCAAAATAGCTATTGAAAATGACCATTTATAGTGGATTTTCCCATTAAAAATGGTGATTTTCCATAGTTATGTTAAATTACCAGAAAGTAATGAACGTACTTGGCTTAGAAATGTTGTTGTGGTCTGCCCCCTTTTTGGACGCCAGGCAGTAATATGATGTAATATTGCTATGTCTCAAAATGGGCGACACCGAAACCCCCATGGCTAAACCATGATTTTCCTTGTTTTGCCAAGTATTTGATTCAAATGATTTCATCACCCATAAATTATGACGCAGTTTGAGACAAAGACAACTGCCCCATTCCATGGCCACGAATTGGGTGTAGATCTCCAATCTGCTGTTTAAGTATGTTTAAACATTTTTGGAGGGTTCCATAAATGGGGGTACCCCTAAATCATCAATTTTAACGGGATTTTCCCTTATAAACCATCTATGGAAACCTCCATTTATTGATATGTATTGCTTATAGCTACTTACTACTTATATAGAGATTCCCCCATTTCGATCTCATTTCAGTACCGCCGACTGAGGCATGGATTCACGTCAGTTCGACAAGTTTTGTCGGGAGGCGGGCTACATGGATAGCAAGTTCGGGAGACTCAGCTCCAACGATTGGTGACTGCGGTGATGGGTCCTTCCCTTCACTATAAATTGCCATTTCAACATGGCAAAACCTCTGGGAAATGATGATAAACCATTGAAAGTTTAGGTGGATGTTGAATAGGACATATGAAGCCCTTGGAAAAAATCGTATCTATATCAATATATGATCAATATGGATATGCCATAAACATCCATAAACTCCTAAGCCATGGCAGCCGTGAATGGCGAGCCCTCATGAAATGTGGCCAGATATGTGAGTCGTTGGCTCGGCGTGGCTACTCTGGCTTTACGGCATTAAACAAATGATACAGAAACTGGAGTAATAAGACTATATAATATAACAATATACTCAATATATAACATAATATACCATATAATATACATCATTGTGTTAGCAATATCAATAATATATATATATATGATATACATTTAATGACCACATGAATGCCTACAGCCTCTGCTGAGGTTTACGACTGCAGATGCCGATTTGTTGTTCACCACTGTGACGTCGCTTGGTGGAACCATTCGAGCTCATGAAGCCACTGGTTGGACATGCATTTTGACTACTGCCAGTATTTGCCAGTACCGGATAGAACTATGATATACTATTATGATATGGTGTAATAGAGGGACATATTAGTGTATATATAGATATATATATATATATATAACTACATGCTTTTCATGCAGCATGTGCAACTACGTCATGATTGGCTAACCCATAGGATCCATGTATGCTATATATATATATTATATATGGTAACATTTACCATCAATATACCCCATTCATGTTAGCATATATACCATACATGGATCCTATGGCCTCTGAGGGGACGCGGCTTGCGGCGCCTGGGTGCCCTTCACTTTCAATCCGCCTTGAGGCAGGGGACCCTGGGGATGGATATTTAGTTGCCTATGAAACGACCATATTTTGGGGAAACATCCAGCAGCTATGACTTTTTTTTGGTACCCTCTGGTAAACTAACATAACTATGGAAAATCACCATTTATAGTTGATTTTCCCATTAAAAATGGTGCTTTTCCATAGCTATGTTAAATTACCAGAGGATACCGGTTTGGGTGGGGTTTTCACAAATTGCCGAAGATGTCCGACACTAACCTGTCATGCAGGTCAGGGTCCATGGTGGCCAGGGGTGTGTGAAAGATGTAAAGTGCTCGGGTCCGTGTGTACAGGTGATTAAGTCTGGTGTGTTTTTGGCAGATGCCCAAGCCAGGAAAAGGCGCTGGAGTGACATAGCTATGGAAAACGATCGATCCATTTATGCCATCGATTTACCCATCGATAGCTATGTTAAACCACCAGTTGGTAATGGGATATTTCAACCAGCATGGGAAAAGCATGCCTTTCAAAAATGAACGGTTTCTTATATACAAAAAGCAGGATGTCCTTAAAAGGGCCCTATAATTATAGATATACAATGTACAATTATATATATATATATATATATTATACTATATATATATAATTATACATATATATATAATTATATTATGTTGTATGAATCCATGGTCCTTGGTTTTCAGCGCCCCTTAGATTCCCAGCTTCGATGGTTTGCCCCCCACGGTGCCATTTCGGAGGCTGTTGGCGGAACGAAAGCGTTTGCCCATGGATCAGGTTTGTGCCAAGGCGATGCAAAGTGCTGTCGCTGTTGGCAGATTCTGGATAGGTAGATCGACTATTCATTGATCTACCCTCTGGTTATGTCAAAATAGCTATTGAAAAGGACCATTTATAGTGAGTTTTCCCATTGAAAATTGTGATTTTCCATAGTTATGTTAGTTTACCAGAGGGTAAATTGAATGAACATGAAACAGATAGAATTTGATGGAATGAGATATATAATTCTAAATTTCTGAACATCTCATGGAAATAGAATGAAATAGATAGATGGATGGATAGAAGAAGTTGTGGAGGATAATATATAATATTATATTTGTGTGTAATCCAATTGGATCACCGTTGTTGATAGAGAAAATTCGACCTCAGGTGAGACGACTCGCTGAGGCGGAGGAGCGGTCGGAGCCCTGGAACCAGTGAACCATGCATGAAGCATGTGCTTATATGTGTTTATGTGAAGTGGTCTTTGGATGTCTTCGGTAGATTTATATAATATATTTTGATAATGGTCTAATGATGCTTAGTGGATTGGGATCGCAGGCGGATTTGTTGTACCACACTAGTGAACCAGTCCATTTATCGAGCACAGAGTTGCCAAACGGTGATTCTCCCAAGCAGATCATGCATGTAAGTTTTACCCAGTAATCGTGGGTGTGTTAATTTCAAAGGAGAGACTGATATGCCATCACTTGCCGTGGATTTAAGGGTATATTTAACTGCAAAAAAAGACGTAAAAACAGAAAAACACTACAATCCTACTAAAAGAGTGATAAAGTTAGGCTAATTTATATTGGCGACGGCGTTGCGGGGCGTTCATTTTTGTTGAGGTCGCGTCCACCTGTGGCGGCTGTGCCACCGGGTTGGGGGGACCAAAGGATCCAAAGGATTCGGAAAGATTGGTTGGGACCACTGTTGAGGTTTTACCCTAGAATTAACCATTCATTTTGTGGATTTAGGATATATAGGGATCCCTAAAACATAGAGAATAATGCACCATAAATTCTTCATGGAATGGATCAAGACCTCTTCAAAGTGCTGATTTTCCCTCCGCTGTTGAAGGGAAGTGATGACTTAATCTCTAGCTGGATATGGGTCAAAAATGAATGGTGTAGCACTTGGACCTGCAAGATCGATCGTTTTGAGAATTGAAACCATCCATTTTGACCCATACACAGGTAATACCCTTTGGTAAACTCGCTATCGAATCACCATTTTTCATAGGGAGTGGAAATAGGCTACTTTCCATAGCCATGTCAGTTTCCTGGAGGGTAATTTTTGTGGGTAGTTAAATCATGTTAAATCCCTATGAATCACCATAGAATCCTATTAAAATCCCACTAACATCCTGCCAAACAAAGGATCCTGGGTGGTGGGGATAGGCCGATAGGCGGTGCGGATGTGCCTGGATTTGCTGCTCTTTGGTATTGATCCATATTCCAAGAGTTATTATATAATACTTAGCATATGAAAATACAAGATCAAAAAGAAGACATTGTGAGCAAATCGATCTTGCTTTACTTATGGTATACTTATGGTTTATGTTGGTTTCCATGATTTCAATGGAATACCGAATGAACAAACGGAACAAAACCAGTCCCTGAGTTGGAGATTTCAATCAGCGAAGCTTCACGAGGCAACGACTCGGCCATGTCCACAGCCCAGGAATATCCCAGATCGCCCTGGATGGCAGTGGAAGTACAGTGGATTCGCGATGTCTAGATTGTTATAGTATGTTAATGTATGTTATAGTTATGTATGTATATATAATGTATATATAATGTATATATATAATGTATATATATATAATAATAATATTATATAATTACATATACATATATTTGGGTGAATTATAACGACCTCACTGCGACCTCACTGGAATGATGGTGAGTAGGGGAAACAATAGGGAAATGATCCCCAAGGTAGCCTAACATTCAGATTAGTGAAATATGATAATCTAATCCAGATATATACACAGTGTTGACTGTTATTTTCGTGATTATTCCACACGTATTTGATTTATGTATATTAATATATAGATATATTGTGATTATTGTCATTGATCCGCACATATTTAATATTTTATTTGAGATGTTCTATACACATCCATTTGACTCGAAAACTCTGCCATCGGTTAAACTGTCCATTCATCCTGGCCACCGAGGGTGCCCTGGAACGAGGAGGTAAACTGTCGTGGAAGGCCGTCATCCCATGGGGGTTTTCCATAGGTTTCAAGACTCAAATGATCTGGTAATTTTGGATGATTTGGGGGACCATTTGGGGTACCCTCTGGTAAACTAACATAGCTATTGAAAATGACCATTAATAGTGGATTTTCCCATTAAAAATGGTGATTTTCAATAGCTATGTTAGTTTACCAGAGGGTACCTCCATTTTCGGAAACATCGGAAACCACCCATATTTGGGGGATGGGATTGCTATGATTCCTCAAGTGCTTGATATGTTTCTGTGCTAATCGATGTTTCACTATTCTAATAGGAAGGGAGCACAGACAGAGAGAAACAAGATTTGGCATAATTTTGCTGTTGGTTGTCCAAGAAACCTAACAGGTGATTTTGACCGATACTTCCACCATCTTCCACCATTTTTTGCTGTTGCTTTGATATCCACGGTTGCAAGTTGGAAGTATGGGTCAAAACTGGTCCAAATCACCGTGTGACCAATCTGTGGTTTTCAAACTGGTTCCTGCTGCAGCTTTCCATCAATGAAAAGCATGGATTTTCCATGATGGTTCCATGTACCCTCTGGTAAATAAACATAGACCCTGAAAATCACCAATTGTTAATGGAAACTAATCTTCCAAATCCTACCTGGCAGGGTCTATGTTAATTTACCAGGGGGTAGCTTTTCATCTCCATACATGGAAAATCCCCATCATCTGCAAATATCTGCAAGCCATTCATGGCGATGGGTCGGCCCGCCATCCGCAGGTCCTCTCGCGGTGTACGCAGCTCCTCCGAACCAGCTCCCCGGGTGGCCCGGCCAAGGGCTGGAGATGCTGGAGATGGGAGGTTTTTACCATCACGGGTGAATCCTTGGGTTTTTGGGGAAAATGACATGATATTCCTATAGTTTAACATATGTTTAACCATGATCTGTGGGTTTGTAAGGGAAGAACTGGGCTTTCGCCAGCAACTAAAAATCCTTCGGTTTTTTTTAATATAATCTATTCTGATGTGTTTTTAAATGGGATATGACTTGGTGACTTCTAGGTTTTGAGGGGATAGAACTATCGTATTCAGCTGGGCGGTGAGGTGGATCGGGAGGCTCTAGAAATGATCATTGCAAGGGGATATGACTAGCCAACTTCACATGACTAGCCATCTGGTTATATCTGGTTATGACTAACATAGCCATGGAAAGATCCACCATTTTGAATAGGTAAATTCCATCTATTTCTATGGGTCATTTCCCATGGCTATGTTAAATAACCAGATTGTATCTGAGATTAATTGGGTCTGAAAATGATAAAAATACCTATTTTCAAGATGTTCCTTTAACCAACATTGATTTTTAGAGGTCCCAACATTGATTTTTTTCCTGGACTGTCTAGATGATTCTTATCCTCAATGTGATCCAGAGACTTCATGTAGTTTTTGTGGCGGTTTATGTGGCGGTTTATGTGGCGCCATCCAGCCGCTCTCAGGGTTGGTTTTATCCTCTGGACAACGGTTGCTGTTTGAAGCGGAACCGTCGGGGAAACTCAGCGAACTGGAGCGGGCCGGAGCTGGCGGCCTTGTTCGTTGCAGCTTGATGATGTCCGTTGCTGTGTGTGTCATTCAAATCAGAAGATTGGGTAAATTCCTCCCAAAAACTTTGGATGAACACACACACACACTATATATATATATATATGATTATATGATTATATGTATATATATGATTATATGATTATATATATGTTATTATATGATTATGTATATATATATATATGATTATATGATTCTATATATATATATATATGATTATATGATTATATATATATGGAAGTTTCTTGAAATAGTGGTACCCCCAAATCATTTGTTTTATTTTCGGCTTGTCCATGAAACAAAGCATCCATTTTTATGGGGTACCCCATTGCCATTTTTTGTGCTTGGAGCCTTGAGAGAGAGGTTTCGCTTGACTTCATAGTTCTAACTATGTCAATATCCGGATGAAAATTCAATTCTCTATATAGTTATAATATATCATATTATAAAATATTGCTTAATATGTAGTAATTACTAATATTATAGATATAAGTCCAGGAATTCTACCATGCCCACTTGATCCCTGACAGATACTGATGGCGTGGATGGAGCCGAGTCAGAGCCCGACACCTGGTACCTGGTGATCCCCCAATTCTTTGCAGCATTAATTGATAATGGGTCATCATTCTAGACTATTCATGATGTTCAATGTTTCTTTTTTGATCATGATTGATGATGCATGATGATGTTAATGACTTTAGACAATTTTATATAATGATTAATTATTGGTGATTACTAACCCATAGGATCCATGTATGCTATATATGGTAACATTTACCATCAATATACCCCAAATGTTAGAATATATACCATACATGGATCCTATGGGTAATGACACTAGTTGATGATTCTTGATGCGTATAGATGATTGATGAGTCTCAATATGTCAACCCGATGCCATAAACCATCCCCATCACCGTAAACGGCTGGTATGAACCATGCCCAAATGGTCGGTTTATGGCATTGGGTTGCCGGCATTACATACTTCAGCCATATTACCATATATTTGCATATGATCCTTTGATCTTTTGTGGCATTCCACATATGAAGAAGCACCAAAAGTCTTTATTTGTGATTGCAACGGCAACAGCCGACCAAGCCCCCTGATTTTTTTGAGAGGGGGAACCAACTTGTTTCATAAAAGTTTTCAGAGGCCAACATGTTATGTTGGAGCACATTTATAATCATTTACAATTCAGACAGTTGATGGAATGGAAGATTCCTCAGAATATGCATTCAACCTGAATTGGGAATTCTCATGGGATGGGATTGTTTCAAGCGCTCCAGACGTCAACCTGTTGACTTTCCAGTAAACATGGACCAAATCCCTTTCAGACCATGGGTTACAAAGGAAGAGAGATTGAATTACTGCCAATCGTTCAGTTGAAGCCTTCAATCTTACTTCTATTCCATGTTTCCAGAGCAGACTTGACTGTGGACCACATCTACACAACAGGTTGCTGATGGATAGCTTCGTCTCCTTCTGCTGGGTGCGCGTCTTGTCGTATGCCCTTCAGGATGTTGTCGATTGTTGATCCCTTAGGCGCTAGGAAAGAATCGAGCAGTGAGCAGTGACCAGTTGAACCTGGTTGATTCGTTATTGTATCATTATGTGGGCATGGGTCAATACCTATAGATACATTTTTAGTGGGATGAACATCCATTTCCAGCTATTTTGATGTTCACCAGGGGTACAAGGTTTTGACACACTGCCATGTGGATTAATCATGATTAATCTATATTAATTTGGTAAACCACATGCCATATAAACCATCCCCAAGTCATCACCTGGCTTCGTGGGAACTGCTGCTGCCGATACTTTTTTAATGCGGCCAGGGCAAACCAGACATGAGCAACCGCGACTTCCTTCGCCTCTGCATCTCGGTGAAAAAAGCTCTGAAAGTCGCGACGGGATGCGATGCTGGGAGATGGAGGGGTTGGATGGTGATGGGGGGGTAGATGATGTTGACCAAAAAATATTATCATGGTGAGGATGATGATGATGATAATTATAATGATAACAATAAAATGTAACAATAAGATGATGATGATGGTGATGATGGTGATGATGGTGATGATGGTGATGATGGTGATGAGTATCCAGAGATCTTCAGATGAGGATGGCTGTCTTGCCAGTTTTTTCCACAAGGCGCAGGGGCAGATGTTGGCCTCGTTTCCCGAGGCCGCGATTGCCATTTGCTGAGCAACAGGCCATTTTGGTCGGATCAGAATGGGTTGCCCCATGGGTTGCCCCGCCTTAAAATGGTTGGATAGATCGGATAGATAGGAAAAGGAGGGAACTGATGGTGTCCAACACCCCAACTTTGACCCATCCACATCTTTGATTCACAAGTCATTTTTGTGATCAGCAGGGCCATTTGCATCGGTGATCATCATACGGGAAAGCCATTGCTGAGCCCACAGAGTTAGATGCAAAGCCTAGGGCCCCTGCATTGTTCCTGAACAAATATTGACATGAAGTCTGTTTAGATGATGTGCGGAAACACAGCTGCCAGCGGACTGCTTTTGTAAGGTCAAGCAAATTCTGGTCGACATAGATCATAGCTCAGCAGTGTTAGCTGGTTCCGTTCCACCCATTTGGTGATTGCTCAAGAAGTAAAAGTCCTCAAACGTCCTCAAACAGTTCAACACCAAATGACAGCCATTTGAAATTGTAGATAGTTATACAGTAGAAGTTATAGATTGTAGAAAGATTGTAAAATCATGTAGAATCTACATAATTCTACAATCTACAACTTCAAATGGCTGTGTTGTAGATGGGTTTTGCTTCAGCTTTCTGTAGAGGTTCACCGCTTTGGACGCGGATCTCCTTTTCACCAAGGTGGGCCAGTGGGCAGTGCCTCTGAAAGCCTGATTGATCAGTGGTTGAGTGGGGGTTTAACCAGTTTTTTCTAGGGTTTAATTTAAAACAAAAACAATCAGTAATTTAAAAGACTAATGGAATATTATATAATATTATATATATAATGAGTTCACAATAATGATTTTGTTTGTTTTTTGACTATGAAACATGGGGGTTATAGAATTGATAAATGATGGTTGCTTGATGATTGTGGGGGGTTACATTACTTAGTTATACACATGGAATTTCTATAACTATAACCCATGAGTGGAACAATGCGGGAACCCCTATAAACCAGCCGGCACAATCGGGATGGATGATACGAATTTGCACAAATGGGGAGTCGAACATCCCCTTAAATAGTCGAAATTCTAGTCATGTTTCAGTCATGAACCCATACACATGCATGTAATCAGTACTGTATTTCTCACAAAAATATAGAGAATGGCAAGATCCTGCTTGCTTGACTCATGGCCTTCAAAGTTTAAACGCGTACGCCGCCTTGTGGGCAAGAAGAACTGACCATCAAAGGCTGGTTCTGCATCCGGTGCACATGAGGGCGGCAAGACACTTTGGTGATTTTTTTTTTGCCATCCACCAGTCATCCAACATATGTTGCTCAAAATTGGCCTTGACTTGAGGTATCAGGTGGACACTAGCAAGAACAGTAACAGGCATGATCGGCATGATGGCTAATGCGGCTAATGTACTGTTGACATCTGTTGACATTTAGCAATAAATCAATATATATATATAAATCATAGAATTGGATGGGAAGATTTACAGGAAAGCCCTCTACATTTACTGTTTAAAAAAACTATGGTTTCTCGGCAGGAAAGCCTTAGATTTCCTGTTAAACAGCCCATGGATTTCGGAGCAACAGGTCTTGCCAAAGATGCAACGACGGATGAAGTTTGAAGACTTTGAGGTGGACGGACGTGATGACATGTGGACGGTCCCCCCAAGTGATGAATAGATCCAATAAGAAACCAGGGGGTTCTGGGGTGTCTTCAGTTAGAGGGATGGGATTAGTGCTGAAATTCTGTGACAATCTATGAGGTTTTTCTTTTGGGATCTCGTTTTTTTGGGGGTAACTGATGGTGCTTGGAACTGGCAATGCACATGCGTTGCGGCCAACGGTCGGCTTTCCAGTCCTTGGGGGATGGTTTTTGAAGACCTCACTGCGAAGCCTGGAGTCATGGTTAGTAAGAGGAATCATCCAGAAGGAGGCCTTATTTCAGGTAAGCGAATTATTATAATTTACCCATATATATATACTATACACTGATGAGAAGTAACAAGGGGAATGATGTTGGGATGACCATACCTAATCAACTTGGCCAAGATCAGCATCATCCCGTAGCCCTGTTTGCACATCTACCATTCTATAGCCATGCAGAATGCAAAAACTTGTTTGGTCTGGGAAAGCTTCAACCTTGGCTGGGATATTAGTCCATTTATATTCATATATATACTCTAATATGTATATACTCTAATGTATAATATATATATATATATATACATACTCTAATATATATACAACAAGGGCCCTCACTGACGACAGCTAGTTTGCAACCGTCTGGCGACCCCTTTTTTTGGAACCGGGCGTGGCCTCAGTCTTGTCTGTATAAGGGCTGGCTACACTGAATGA
>Ga0126342_10004825_pt1 | contig 23221 bp, 22 predicted proteins | sample Cyp1metagenome_FD_92528 | JGI IMG/M metagenome (GOLD analysis project Ga0126342, IMG submission 92528) | Coral microbial communities from Lord Howe Island, Old Settlement Bay, Australia - Cyphastrea 1 metagenome | ecosystem: Host-associated > Invertebrates > Cnidaria > Coral ...
CACTGGGCGTGGATGGTCGTGGTTGAGGTCCGACAGAGACCACTGTGCGTCGAGGGTCGCGGTTGAGCAGGAGGAGGAGGAGAGGAGAGGAGGAGAGGAGACGAGGAGAGGAGAGGAGAGGAGGAGCAGGCAACTGACATAAAATCTAACAACCCTCACCTGGCAGGTGGGGAAAAAAACGGTCTGGGTTTGTGTTTTTTTGGACGTCTAAAGTTCATATGATCATTTTGATCGTGAATGTGAAACTAAAATACTGAGAGGTGGGAGTATGAGATGAGTGATCGCAAAAAACATGGTGCAAATGGGATGGCTACTGAAATGTAGTTGTATCAAACAGTGAAATTAAGCAAATATAGGAACCTTCAGGAAATAAAGTGGGACGTTTTCAGCACCAATGCCGGGCTATTTTACCCACGACAACTTGTGGATACAGTATATATTGCAAAATTTTGTCGGCGCATCACTGAAATGATCGCATCGGGATGTCTGGTAAAGTTTGAAACGGGAGAAACGTTGCGTTGGACAATTGGAATGACTCCCCAACGAATGGTTTTGTTCACTTGAAAAATAAAAACAAAACCATGTTATATCACCTATCAATACCTATGAATTGTGGCCATAAACAGGCCATAAAATGCCATCAACATTCTAATTCTAATTCTTAAAAAACTATTCTCCTCAACAGGTTTCGGTGTTTTTTTCCATCTTTTTCCCACATGTTCAGATCTTTTCTCCGACCCAACCATGTTTCAAATGGCTTGGGACCAAGGCACACCAGCCGCGTTCAGCACAGCCCAGGAAGAACCCCAAGACGGTGCAACCCACCACGAACCAGAACTGGGTATCCGCCTGGGGAAACCACCAGTGAGACATCAGGAAACCATATGTGGAATCATTTGAAGGGAAAACATGGATCATGGAAATGTAGAGAAAACATATGTATGTGTAAATAGGTGTAATTTTGTGTATGTATATATATATACATATGTATGATTTTATCTTTCAAAGAAAAACTAAGGGCCCATTAATTTGTTTGAAGAAAACCATGTCTTTATCCATCTAGGAAACAAGCGCATGGAAGAATCCAATTGTTTCGTAGGAACCAACCTAGGAAACGCCTGAAACTGCCAACCTGTGGATGGATAGATACCTGGTACCTCCAATAGTTGCTGGGAAATCACCAGCCCAATTGGGGATCATTGGAAGTAGCAACAATAAAGTTGAGATATCACCAATACTGAAGATACATTCCCAATAATATTCTGGTTGGTGGTTTTAGCCATCTTGAAAAATATTAGTCAATGGGAAGGATTATCCCATGTATGAAATGGAAATAAACAAATGTTTGAAACCACCAACCAGATATTCTGTTGATGGTTCCCTTTTTTGCCAGGTAAGCCCGGGACTTTTCAGCCATACCTCAGGGCCACTGGCTTAGATTTGGCAACAGCTAGAGGTCACCAAGTTTGATACTGGCCGCCCGAATCAAAAACAACGGCTCTAAATGATTGAGCCAAAGACTTATCATACATCAATGGATTGGTTTACCCTCTGGTAAACTAACATAACTATGGAAAATCACCATTTTTAATGGGAAATTCCACTATAAATGGTGATTTTCCATAGCTCTGTTAGTTTACCAGAGGGTATCATACATCAATGGATTGATTTAAGGGAACATTTTAACAGGAAAACAGGAGGGGGAAAATATCGATGGTTTCCGGTTTTTCCGGTTTTCTCCATTGAACCAATCCCTTTTTGGGACCAGCCCAGGCACCAGGAAGCACACGAAAGAAGTGCCCCAAATTGCAAGCCACTGAATCATGTCCTGCCACGGGAAAGACTCAAACTTCAATTTTCTCGATACTCCTCATGAAAACACTGTTCCGGTTGTCTGAAAATGGGAGATACCCACCAATCGAGAATCTTAATTGCTAAAATAATGCTTCAACATTGATTTTTCAATGTTTTTCCCATGTTCAGATAAACACCCATATCATCCCAGATCTATATACTTCAATTATGAACCATGAACTCTATATATGTATATATATTATATAAACCCATAAACTACAAAGATCTACAAAGAAAATTCATCGAATTTCACTTCATAGCTCTCAGTTTCTTGTGTTCACACATGGCCACATCTGGAATCCGCATTGTCCCAGTTGGGTCCAAAGGCGAACTTCGGTAGGTCGTCCAGGCTTTCACGGCCGGGACGACTCATCTGGGGACGCGGGAAAAATGTGGGAAAAATGTGGGGAACTCTGAAATTTCCTAGTTTTGGGTGATTGTTGTGTGTCAACTTGGGAAGTGGGTGTCGTATCTTGTTTTTTTTGTTAATTTAATGGTGTTGGTTGGTTGATATGAGTAGTATCATGAATTTCTGTCATGTTGAAAGTATGAAAGTGGTGTCACTTTCAAGGGGAGCCAACAACCAGGCAGTGAATTCTTGTTGGAAGCACCCGGAATCCAACCGATGCCGAATGGACCGTGCTATGGATGTGCTTCAGCCCTGGTTGATTTCTTGCAAGTCAGGCAGCCTGCCAGACAGGCCGTTACGACACGTACTTTTGAACAGCCCCAAAAATGGGTGATATCAAATGGCAAAACATCCTCCCCATTTTCAAGGGTTCCAGCCGTTGATTGTAGGATTCCTTGCCTCAGAAAACGACTGATTCTCAGGGTCTATCTTAGTTGCTTGGTTGGGGAGAGGGTACATCCAAACACATTTGATCAATGCCCTAGAAAACATCCATCAACTCAACATTTTCGTCCCATTAGCACTGCGAAAAACCACGTAGCTGAAAATCATGGGCATGTCCACCTCATGAACTAGGATAATACAATAAGTACCCGGTTTAGTACTAGAAAGGGCAGGTGAAAGACCCTCAAACTCATCATCAACTTGCTATATTTTTTCAATTCTCCCTTCCCCCTAATACTAAACGTCCCCCACCCCCCTCCCCAAATAATAAACACCTTAGGTAATTTAGTAAAGGGGGGAAAGGATTATCCCCATATTCTTGAGGTTAAACACTACCCAGATATTCTTCTCAAATCCAAATCTCAAATAACCAATTAACCAAGCTTTCGGAACAACCCCCAAAAAGACATCATCAACCAAGTGTAGTTTATTGGGCGTTAAAGTGCTACGGCACCCATTTTACTGATTGAGTCTGATTGAGCACATATGTCTTTAAACCTAACTAGCAGTTAGTGTGAGTCAAATCCACATCTTTATAGTTTAAAAAAATGCCGATGAACTATCCCATAGGATCCATGGTGCTGCTATATATGGTAACATGGATCCCATCAATGTACCCCAAATGTTAGCATATATACCATACATGGATCCTATGGGTATGATTAAATCCACAATTTCCATCACTTTCCCATTTTTCTCAAGCTTCAATCCCCATGGTTCCACGTTGCTTCGCCGGTTAGCGGGCCTTCTTCAACTCTCGCATCGCGGTCTCGACGGCCCAAACACCATTGTAGCTGACTAAGACCTGAGCTTCATGGCTTGGACAGTGGATGGAGAAGAATTACATGTATATAGTTTAAATATGTATATATATATATATACATTATATTGTGTCATGTATACTGTGTATATATATATAGTATGTATATTATATCTGTTAGATATGTAATATATATATATATAAATATTATATGTTCCAAATGATCTATCTGCATTTTCTAAACAATTATATCAATAATCACATTTCTATCAAATTATATCTCTACATTCTATATTCATATTATATATATATATATATTGAACTACTCTATATCATTATATTTACATAGACCTAGACCTGGGGTATGGATGTTGAGGATGTGTGTGGGTATCGCCTGGGCACATGATGGATTTTATCCGGATTTTATGGAGAGATGTAACTTATATCACCAACTAACGATAGTTGGGAACTTGTGGGAAATTCTGGAGATGTCATGGAGATATTTCATGATATAACTAACAATAGTGGGATATACAAATACATGTATATATATATATTGACAATATATAGATAATATCTAGTTGGTGGTATACCTACCCCTCTGAAAAATATGAAAGTCAGTTGGGATGATTATTCCCAATATATCGATATACAACCAACCAATATACGTGGATACAACATGATCTATCAAAATATATCGATAACCCATGGCGTTGGGGGATAGCATGGATCCTTTGTGTCATTGTGGCGAGTCTTGACCCCAAAGGATCCGGATATCAACTGGGTGGTGGTTGAGCCCTACCCCTCTGAAAAATATGACTTCGTAAGCTGGGATGATGAAATTGCCAATATGATGGGAAAAAAAATCCAAATGTTGCAAACCACCAGCCAGTCAACATATGGAGACAGATTGTAATTAGCCATAGACATTGACATTTCACGGAGTCCCCTTCAACCCATGAGAATACATATGGAATCCCCTGGTTTGCCTCTGGCGGCTGTGGCTGGATTCCGGTCAAGATACGAGCCAATCATCAAGTTCTCAAAAATCATCGGGTGAACACATGGCTTCCATAAGCAAAAAAATGGATATATTGAATATATATATATATATATTACAATGGAATGGTGTGTTATCCTCATACCATGGCATTTCCATACCATGAGAATCAGAGGCTTTTCATATTCACCAATCCGTAAAAGGGGGGCTGGACTGAACATATGGTACCCCGGATCTCATAACTGATTGATACAATATTGGGCAGTTGGTACCCTCTGGTAATTTAACATAGCTATTGAAAATGGCCATTTATAGCGAGTTTTCCCATAAACATGGTGATTTTCCATAGTTACGTTGAATTACCAGAGGGTACATCACATGACATCACCATCTTTAGACAAAGCCACATCATATATCCTGGAAAAACTCAAAGGCACCTGATATTGCTGCTGATATTTCATTCTATCCCTCAGTATTGCTGCCCCCACTACATCTCAAATTTTACAATATCCCCCAATGGGGATGCCCCGAGATATTATCCCATATTCTTAAATAATGGTTGGTTAACAATGCTAACTGCTGTTGAAAACCAAGCATTCATACCCATATTGATATGTTTATTCTTGGGTGTTCCTATGTTTTCACATCTTGATTGGTTTGTCGTTAATGGACTGAAAACAACAATTTCCATCCATTTCCCACTAATTTGCATTGCAATATGAAAAATGCTCGTTAGAAAAGAGAAGCAACTACCCATCCATACCCACATGCGGGTAGGTCTATGATTGGCTCTTCCAATGCTTCCCCGGTACTATGTTGTTTTCCATATTTTTCCAATAATTAATCAACCCTAAAACATCCCTGTAAACCAATAATTCAATACAAAGTTACCAATCATGGTAGTTTTCCACTGGTTTTCCTTGGTTTTTCCATTGCTTTTTCCCTGTCATTTGCCGCCTTGACCGTCATCACCGACGACCAGAAGATATAGCGCAGCAGCTTCATCGAGGGATAGGAGGCCGCGACTGACAGCGACTACGGTTTTCAAACCGTGGTCGAACATGAATTCTATGGGGACTTTATGGTTGTTTTATGTGTTTTTTTATGAGATATTAATCGGATTTCATGGGGATTGGGGATTTCATTGGAGTTGGAGTTGGGGACTAATCGAGTAATCCGAGATTGATTTGGATAGATTTGGATATTAAACATATTAAAATAGATTGGTCTCACTGATTTGTAGAATGACGTTGTTTGATGTAAGAGGAAACACATGACTATATACCATGACTTTTGCACATTAAACCCAAGAGTTGGCCGAAGAATTGGCTGGCCATATATCTCTCATCTGTAAAGTCAGGGGAACCCCAATCATCAAATGGTACCCTCTGGTAATTTAACATAGCTATTGAAAAATTGCTATTTATAGTTAATTTACCCATTAAAAATAGCGATTTTCCACACTTATGTTAGTTTACTAGAGGGTAGTCTAGAATCGTCCAGATGTGCAGCATGCAAACGTACACATCAGCGATATCATAATCATGACATAACTCCAGAATTCACTTCGCCATCGCCCAAATACTGACATCGCTTTTGGGGGGCCCAACTAAGCACCATTCGCTAATCTAAGTGACGTGAGCCATCGCTTCAGCGGCGACCGGCCTTGTGAAAGACTGCCCTTGCCATGTTCGCCGGGCTGAAAGAGAACCGCAAAGAGGCCCAGGCAGCAAACCTCGGTGCATCGCGCCAGGTTGGTACCGTGGGCTGCATAATCCTGCACCAAAAGGATGGTGAACCCCATAAAGAATGGGATAAATATGGATATATAACACATGGATAACACATGGATAAACATGGATAAACCACCTATCAACAGTATCTTTTAATAGTGAAACTTCTCTCAAGCGCCCATCACCACATCACCACATCACCACATCCTGGCCGTGCCACAAATAAGTGAGCTGCCGAAGGCAGCTCGACCCCACCATAGGACCAGACCTCAGGCTGAGGATTCTCGTCAAAGATGGTATGTGGTTTATCCCATAGGATCCATGTATGGTATATTGATGGTAAATGTTACCATATATAGCATACATGGATCCTATGGGTATGGTCATCCATCCCATATCATGGGAATCCTAGACCAATGGCTATGTAAATCCATATGGATTGATCTCCCGATAGATAGGAAAACAACCCATGTTTGGAAACTATTCGAAACATGTTGAAACACGTTGACACATGTTGGTTTTTATGCATCATGCAGGCTGTGATCATTAGCTCACACCCATCAAATTGATATATCCTCTAGTAAACTAACCAATCTATGGAACATGGTTCATTTAGTTCGATGATTTACCTATTAAACATGGTGACTTTCCATAGCAACTCGTTGGTTTACCAGAGGGCAAATGGACGACGCAAATGCTGAGGTCAATGACACAGTCAGGCTGTGGCTGCATCGTGGCTGTCCGGGCTTTGGTCGCCAGCTGAATTTGGGTCCCAACATTGAGATGTATTTAGATGTGTTCAAGGCCTATGTTGATATGATATCATTCTATACATTATGTATACATATATATATATATACGTTATTATATATATAAATAAAATAATATATACGTAGTCAGAAATGTTCACTTTGAGCACCACCACAAGAGCCCAACTCCCAACAACTCCCAGGTCCGGTCCTCATCCTGATTCATAGCATCGACATAGCGCACCCAGAAGAAGGTGAGACAAGAGAAAAACCTCTGTGGGGGGGATTCATGTGGGTAACCCTATCATGAACCCACCATTTGGGGTTTAACCCACCATTTCGGGTGATGTTGTTGTTGGGGGTGGTTTATTATTGGGTTTACCACAGTATGGAGATATGATGGGTTGACAATTTACAACCAACAATTTTGATATTTGAATCTGAGGATATAATGTTTCTGTAATGGGAAGAATTGGGGAGATGATGGGGGTTTTGTTGAGCTATTACCTGGTTTATTAGGGATGGGATATGGATATATCATGGGGAAAATATCGGGGATATACCCAACAAGTTGATACTGGGACCGGGATTTGTGTGAAATTTTACAGTACCAATAACAGACACACCCAGTCTGCCCCAGAAGTATTAGATGAAGGAAAAGAACACATTGTATAGGCAAAAAACATCATTTTCCGCTTTCTGGAAACCATGGGTTCTTGTACAATTTCACAAAACCAGTCCAATGATGCTGGGTCAAGATTCCATTTCACACACCTGAAACATTGGCATTTTTTGAGATTATTTATCATGACTTCCACCAATAACATCATTATGAATATTCATTGGCAAAGGGGTTTGTGTTTGAACCTATCCCAAACTTGTTAGTCATTTGAGCATTGTTTGACACACTCTGTCATTCCATCACTCGTTGGTCAATAGTCCATTATGATAATCTCCAAGTTGGATATCAGATGGCTTCAGCACACTAATTTTTACTCAATTATCTCCAAACCATCATCATTCCAATCATTCACAATATCTATAGAATATTAACCATATATTAACCATATATCAATCATGTCCATTGCTGGTTGGCCTTTAAACAAACATCATCAGACTTTTTCGCAGAGCCATTGCTCCATCCCATGGGCCATGCTGACATGCCCAGCGCGGGCCGAGATGCACTATACTGCTCCAAAACAAAGGTCCGAGCACCTCGAAACATGGCACCAACCGACCAAAAAAAGATTTACGCCTGGAAAAGGATTTTCGACTGGTTGACTTTTCCCTGCAAAACCATCCTGAAAAACCACGGCGACAATCAAAGTGGGGTTACAATTCTTCATTTTCCATGGAAATTTGGCATGGAGGGTTGTGATGTTGTGCTGGATATGATGGGTCAGAACTCCAAAGTTGTAATTGGGTCTCATAATCGCAGAAGCAACAAGTCTGCAGCAGGTTGGGTTTGACAGAATCTGTTTGTGATGGTCGTTTAGTGACCAACAATTGAAGTAATGAACATCTCTATATAGCTAAATCCAACATTGGAATGATCTCTGACATGAAATGGGGATAATTAGGGACACTTTGGTCTGGGCCCTTCCTACTATTTAACCTTCTTTTAGAGGCAGCTTTTCCTGTTGCTTGACTGGCCCCTATGGCCAGTCAAATATCAACACCAGGAAATCCATCCACCATTATCCGAGCAAAGAAGAGTGTACTGTGACTCAAAAAATCAGAAAAACAAAAGAACCCATTTCTTAAATGCTTTCCTTGAATCCAATCCTTCGCATATTAACCAGCCCTAAATGGTCCCAAATATGTGGAACCCCGCCTACTAAACCATGATTTCTAGATGTTTCTAGGGGGTGTTGAAATATTAACGGGATGAGATTTTTGAAGTATTGAACATCACGGTGAGGCGGCGAGGTGATTGCATATTCCCATATCGCAGAGCGCCATATCGTAGATCCGCATGGGATTTTCCAACAAATCTGCAATGAAACAAGTAATACCCTCTGGTAAGCTAACATAGCTATGAAAAATGGCCATAGAAATAGTTGATATACCCATTAATAGCATGGTGATTTCCCAAGTTATGTTAGTTTACCAGAGGGTAGAACACTTTGTAATAACCAACCATTTCAAATTTCCAGCACAATTGCAATGACACCACAAGGTCTTCGGCAGTTGGGACTATCATCTTTCCTCCGGAAACCATGGGCTTTCCATATCTGTGCTAGTTTATCCCAAGCTAACTCATCATCTTTGAGGAGTACTTACATGTTGAAATCCCAACTATAAGTGGTCAAATTGAATATGAATTGCCCATTGTGGCATAGATTAAATCAATACCCAACCATGTCTCTGGTACCCCAAGGTAAGCTAACATAGATGTGGAAAACCCAACATCAGTAAATTATTATTTGAACCGGAAAACATGTTTTTTTCCACATCTATGTGGTTTATTTAAGATGACTTTAGAAAATTGCTTTTAGTAAAATAGATGATCAACATGATGATTTACCTATTATTAAATGGGTGATTTCCCGCATTTTTCTGTACGTTTCCTTTTCATCAATATTATCCGATGAATATTATCCCGTTCATATTCCATGCAGATCCCCACATCTATTTTTTACCATTATCATTGCTAATTATCAGTAATTCCATCTACCAATTATTTCTAACCTGGGTACTTCCGATTAATCACCATCAATTCCCATTAAATCACTACGAACTCTCATTTTTCAAAGGTTTACCCTGGTTTTGTCCACCCCACTCATGTTTTTCAAGCGCCTCGCTGGTGCATCGGCAGCGCCTCAGGGCGCTTCCTGTGGTGAAATAACCTGAGATGGGACATCCGTATGTTGGGACATTGTCACCCCAAGCAACATACGCAAAGTGGATGTATAACCATGGGAAAAAGGGCTTATAATTATCAACTTATATCCCGATTAGGGTGAACTTGGATGTTATTCACCATAGTGTGACCAACAATGGTGGTTTCAATTCTAGTTTTTTTTTGTGCGTAGGGAATTTACAGTACCATATTTGATATGAATTTGCAGGGTCTGTGTGAGTTGGGGGGACGGTTGACAGTGTTTTTTTTTTTTAAGGGACACGACGAAACCCGTTTCATGATCACTTCAAAAACTCTGAAGTCAGCAAAAACAGGTGGTATTTGAATGGGAAAATCATCGAAATACATGGGGTATGTTCCAAAAATCCATGTTTTAGTAGCAAAGAGTCTCACCTCTCCACATGCCAAGCAGCAGCCCATCTTCCAAGCAAAGATGTGCAGGGGAACCACCATGAGCACACAGCTCAAACATGTCGTCATATCATTGCCGGCCAATAACACATTCCATCCTGAAAGCAGTGGGCGCACGAATTACATATGTTTACGATTATGAGTTCTTCAAAATTCCATCAAAAAACCGGTGTTCACATCAAAATAGTTCGTAGTTATGGAGATGTTAATCTCTCTGAGCATGCCATTGTACATATATATAATATATATATATATTCAATATATATATATAGACACCCATATATATATATATTCAATATATATATATATTCAATATATATATATATATTACATATATATTATATATATATAAAGACACACCCACATATATATATATATATATATATATATGTGTGTGTGTCTATATTCAAACATATAATTATATTTAAATAAATAAATAAATATATATATATATGTCAAGTACGGGACGCGCAGTAGGCAGGATCCGCACTGATGACCTAGTGAGCAGATTGGGTACACTTAAGTACCCCCAAAATAGCAGATTTTGAGGGACACTTCTGCCTACTGGGGTGTTTTTGTTTATATGTTGTCTATAGCGGAATCTATCTACTGGGGTCTTGTCATCGGGGTTCCCAATGTGTATACTGTATACTACTGTGGGGATAGAAAGATGCTTCCAGGGTGCTATATGTAGATGATGTATATGCCGAATTATTTGCAAGATTACGCATAGCACCAGAACCCGGGAAATTGGCACACTTCCCCGGGGAATTGGCTTGTTTCACTGTTTTCTTGTGCAGTGTCAAAGTGCAGGCAAAAGAAATATGTGAAACTAGCTCGTGGTTTTGTGGTTTTCGTGCGTGCGTGTTCTTATCAATTTTATTCAGTTTTTCTTTTTGGAAACGCTCAAAAAACAGATCGCTCACACACGCATCTTGGATTTCTGGCTGTTAGCGGCTCAAATTTCCCCAATTAGTCCCTGCCACTGCAAATGGTTGTCAAAAGTTTTTTTAAATGCTCATGAATGCCGAGAGGATAAGTGAGTAAATGTTCTCTCTCAAAACATCACAGAAATCGTTTTAGATGCTAGATCTGGTAGAGTTTAGATCCGGCACCTTTTTCAAGGGAAACAAATCTGCTTGATTTTGCTCAAAATTGCTCAATTCTGCTCAAAATTGCTCAAAAATTGCTCAATTTTGCAAAAAAAACGCTCAAAATGAGGAGAATTGCTCAAAATTGCTGAAGACTGTTTAAACCTGCCTGCAGTTGAAGCGTGTGATGATGTTTGTGAAAAACGCGTGCATGTTGCTTTTGCGTTGGCTCGCAATCATCTGGTGGCCGGTTGCCCCGTTGGAATCCGTTTTGTTTCGTCAAGTGAGTTGGCGCCAGTGGTGGCGCGCATCAATTTTGGCGGAACAGAATCATCATATGAACTTGGGTATTTTTGAGTTTTCAATCCTGCAGGATCTAACACTTACGGATCTGGACCCTGAAATGATCTTAGTGAAAACTTTGCCAAAGCCCCTCATGCCGTCCCACTATGCACATAAAATATCAATCTACCATGACAAGTCCCCAAATGTAGTGACAGGTCCCTACACGTATGAGGTACCGTCGGCGTCGTCGACAAAGGGCTGCAGTAAGCAAATCCACGAACTGCTTCGTGCGGGTGGGTCTACGCTGCTGCACGTTCCCTTGCACTTCCACACGTACGCTGCTGCATGTTCGCTTGCACTTCCAGACATGCGTCAAGCTACGCTGCTGGACGTTCCCTTGCGCTTCCACACATACGTCATCTTGGACTGGTGGAAGCGACGCTATCCACATGCTGCTGACCCAGACCACTACTTGATCCATTTCCGCATTCTTGGAGCTTGCACCTGCTGAGCTGAAGGTTGTCCCTGGCGGTTGCAAACCTCCTCAAGAAAGCATTCGTGAGATCATGGCTGCCAACATACTCCAACGCATTCGAGCCAAAACAGCTTGCTATGCTGATGGTTGAGGAGCCTCCAAACAACAAGTGCCAGAAAAACGCCTCAAATGGCAAAACGTTGCCCACAACCGCGGTGAGTTTGTGAAGCACTTAGGCAGAAAGCCCACAGCTAAGAGTTCTTCTTTGGCCGGGACACAGACTTTGGACAGACAGTGGGATTGGTTAAAAAACAATTCCCCGGCAGTTGCATACACATAATGACTGCAGACAAGACTTCAAAAAAATGGAAGTACTTGTATGCTGCAGTGTGGCGCAAGAGCGTCCAAGGTAATGTCCTGAACAAACTCGGACAACTTTGTGCTTGAAAGGAAAAAAGGAACTTTTCGGCGAAACCCTCGGCGAACAAAACTCCAGTTTCGTGCTTGTGAAACACTCGATTTTCCACTTTTGAAGTGGCCTTTCCAAGGGATTTGCGCAAGAAATTTATTCCAGAAATATAAAACTGCATAAATTACTACAGTTTCGGACACTTCCCTCATTGTCCCGGCACTGTGTGATGTCATCACCGACACGGCCTCTTGCAGACACTGTTACCTTGCTTTTGCGTCGGGCCAGGCTAAATTCTCTGTCTTTTCTATTTTTATCAAGATGGCACCATGGCTATTGCACTGTTCAAAACTTTGCCCAAGGTCCTTCATGCCACTTACTACGCGCAGTAAAGGTGCATCTACCATGACAGATCCTCGAATTTTAGAGGTAGCGCCAACAAAGGGCTGCAGTAAGCAGATCCACGATCTGCTTGCTGGGGGTAGGTTTCTGCTTGTGCCAAGTTGTTTTTGTGTTGGGCCAAGCCAAATTGTGTCTTTTGCTAATTCTATCAGGATTGCACCATGATTTTGGCACATTTTCCTGGGGAATTGGCAATTTCATTGTTTTATTTCTATGTTCTTGAAGCTGCAGGAACAGAACACTTGCATTTTTTGGATGAAATGCACTTTTATTCACACTGTTTTGATGGTTGTATGAATGGGTCCCCACGTGAACATGCATATTTGTGTGCCACCCCATGACGAAATCAGTCGCATGTTCACAAGATGGAGCCACGAACTGGCCTGAGGCGATGCCTATTACATGTCTATGTAATTCTATGTATTCATTATATCAATTATATCCTTAGTGGAAAGGAAGTGCAGGAAGCAGAAGCCACAATATGACACCATATGTAAACACCACACTAGGGTACACTTCTGCTTACCCCTGGTTGTCCAAAACCTGCGGAAATATGCCCCCGACGAACATGCTAAAAACACCCAAAAATCGGACACTTTTTTGGGCAGTAGTAAGCACCAAATTTCCTGCCTATTGTTCGTCTGGGACTATATGTATATACAGTATATACATACATGTTTATGGCATGCGGCTGATACGCTGCCCTTGGAAAGGTGGCTTATTTTGAGATGTGCCATTTACGATCCCTTGGAAGGGTTGCAAATTTGAAAATTAAGGTTGCAAAAATGGGGGTTCAGGATTTGAATTTCGGCTTTGTTCGACATGTTCACATGCTCTCTTATGGTCATCAGGGGAGGTGGGGGGTGTGATAACGTTCTTGACGAGTATTACGCAAGTATAATAAATGGTTGGTACATGGAAACAGCTCAAAAATGAAGACCAATGTCCATGCTGCACAAGAAAAACCAGCAAGTGTACAAAAAAAGGTGCTCTTGGGCTTGCAGCTGGACATGGCGTCATGATGGTGCCTTGTTGGAGTCTGTGGCCACGGCGTTGCCAAAAGCGCTTTGGCACCGAGGCTTCGAGAAGAGAAAAGAAATGGGTGGATGGTTGCATGCGATAATTGAAAATCATAAATTTCAAATGTATTTTTTTTGCCCTTGAAGAGCAAAATCGATTCACAGCGCAGTTAAACGCACATTTTGACACTTGAGTCACACGCCTGCCAATCGAAATGAATGTCCATGTTGCAAACATTTTTGACAAGTGCCACAAATACCAGCATTTGTTTCTTACCCTAGAATCCTAGAAAATCTCAATTTCAAATTTGTCACCCTTACAAGGGCGGCGAGTCAACCGGTTGCCTTTTGTCCAATATTTTTCATCCATAGCCATAGCATATGGTCATCCCAGTTATGGCCAAAGTTAGATCGCTATCCCCAGAAAGGGTACCTTTTCTGAAACCTTGGGATCCTTTCATATTGATGAACGTTGATGAACAACAAAGTCATTTGAGTGCCAATATAGGTGCCAATATAAGTGCCACATATAGTCATTTGAGTGCCAATAAGTGCCATTTTGTGGCTGGTCTTGTGAATTCCGAATCTGAAACCATCTCAATTTTGGTCTGTGAATCATTTGAGTCACATATCATCACATATCAGGGTTTCCGGGTTCCTGAAGTCATAGGGTCATAGGGCCAGAAATCGGCAATGACCATGATCCAATTCCCCCGCTTTTCCTGCCTTTGCCGTGGGGGTAGTTCTTGTCTGAAGCCCAAAACATGCAGAGGAGAAAGAGCCTTGTGGCGTGCCAAGGGGATGGTTAGACCCTCAACGACGATGAAAACAAACAAGTCTCAAACTGATGTAACTCTGTTCTCCAGAAAATAGCGGACAACGGTTGTGCCTTTGTTTGTTTGATTCACAACCCTGGAACTCTTCCCCTTTGCTCCAAAGTTGGGATGTGATGAACCGCACCCGAACACGTGTGGCCCAGGTGGGAGGTAGGACATATGCATCGTAAATGCGACAAAAACCATGAACTAAACCGGTTCAAAGGAGCTTTTATAGTAACAGTATCTGCTCGAATTTACATAACTAGAATATAATCAAAACACTAATCACTAATCACTATTAATCACTAACTTCGGTTAGTAGTCTCTTTCCATAATCAGTACCACGACTCTTGATTCGGAACTTTTGGATTTGTCTGAAAATAGCGTTCTAGTCTTAATAGTGCAATCTAGTGTAATCTAGTGTACCTTAGTACCCCACCATGGTTAATCTATCCTATCTCAGGATGGTCCCATCCATCGCCGAACTTCTGGATGACTCATGTGCAATAAAACGCTACCAAGACCAATGCCAACCATGAAATGTGTTCTATTGCTTTACTGAACCATGATATCCGTGATCACATCTGAAAATTTCCGAAAAGAAAAAACTGTTTTTCTCCAATTCGAACCATGACTGGTTCCTGCTGTATGGTCTCTTTGTTTCATGAGTCTAATCTTTCTCCCAGTACACCCTCTGCTAATTCAACATAGCTATCGAATCGCAGATGATTTACCCCTTTAAAAATATCATGAACTTCTTCACTACCCCCCTCCGTACCCCCATAAGATTTTTAGATAGTGAATAAGAAAATCGGTTTGCATTCATGAATATATTGGTTTCTTATTAGGCTACTAATCCAGAAAATTGAAGGGATACAAACTAAAATGGATTAGTAGCCTAATAAGGATTGATTTTGGTGATTTGTCTGAATCGTTATTAGTATTCTAATAATGAAAAAATGCCTTATTAGCATGATAGGGTGTTAATACGGATTTTTTGCCTTATTAGATTCCTAATAATATTTAGTATGATTTTCCAGATTTTCTCCGAGCAAACTGTGACATTGCCAGCTAAATCCCTAATGATTTAATGGAATGATAATTTATATAGATTCTCTTCCATTGGATCCCCATATCACCATTACGTATCCATCGTATCTAGCGTATCTGGCACATTTTTTCACGTCCCACAGGGTCCCGCAGGATCCCACAGGATCCCTCAGCCCACTGTGCTCTCCAGTCTCAGTGACAAAAGATGCAGAAACCACACCCGATGCGTGGCCGTGAAAACGCCCCACCAACTGTGCACTTCTCGGTGGGTCTTCACCTTCGGCGTCAAAAACGAGGTGGGCAATGGGTGAAAATTCTCTGGAAGATCTTGGACACATCGGCAGTAAGAATGTGAAACAACGAGGGAACATCCCTTCGGTAAGTCTATCCATGGAAGAAACATTACAATTCCTGTAGAAGTTAAAAACGAAAATGGTTCTTGATCCGCCGCCGGCCTGCCGGCGTGTCTGATTGGAAGGTGTTGTTCTTGTTTCTGTTCTTGGTTTGTACTTGTTTCTGTTCTTGGCTTGTACTTGTTCCTTTGTTCTCTTGCCGCGCGTTTTTGCTTCGTCTGAATCAAAGTCACCCCAACCCCCCCTCCCGTCCAAAAAGCTCTCCCCCAGCAGAGTGAAGCATTTTTGGTGTTTTTTCACACAGAAATTTTACACACAGAAGCTTTTACACACAAAAGCTTTTACACACAACAGCTTTTACACGCAGAAGCTTTTACACACAGAAGCTTTTACACACAGAAGCTTTTGCACACAGAAGCTTTTACACTCAAAAGCTTTTACTCACAGACACTTTTACACACAGAAGCTCTTACACACAGACACTTTTACACACAGCAGCTTTTACACACAGAAGCTTTTACACAAGGAAGCTTTTGCACACAGCAGCTTTTACACCCAGACACTTTTGCACACAGGCGCTTTTACACACAGAAGCTTTTACACACAGAAGCTTTTACACACAGAAAATTTTACACACAGAAGCTTTTACACACAGACACTTTTACACACAGACGCTTTTACACAGAAGCTTTTACACACAGACGCTTTACACACAGACGCTTTAGAAAAGAAGCTTATACACACAGAACCTTTTTACACATAGACACTTTTACACACAGAAGCTTTTACACACAGAAACTTTTACACACAAAGCTTTTACACACAGAAACTTTTACACACAGAAGCTTTTACACACTCACCGAACCCTTTACACACAGAAGCTTTTAGACACAGACGCTTTTACACAGAAGCTTTTACACACAAACGCTTTACACACAGACGCTTTTAAAACTTTTACACACAGAAGCTTTTACACACAAACGCTTTTTAGACACAGAAGCTTCTACACACAGACGCTCTTACACACAGAAGCTGCACATCAAACTCCCTTGGGGCCACCTCTCTATGGCCGGCGGGCTTGCCGAAGGCAATTAAGTAGCTATTATGTTACTGATAGTTTTTAGATGTTACATATTAATTATAAATCCCTTCCTCCTAAATATCAAACACCCACCCCAAAAAAAACATGATTTAGTAGGTGATTTACATATATTTGGGATACCTGGGGCCATTGAGAAGGTGTTTGGTATTAGGAGGAACGGATGTCAATTACACGATGTTACACATCTATATATATATACGTATTTGTATGTGTTATTATTCTCGTTGTAGTTCTTATGATTAGCTATTGTGAAACCACTGCAGGAACACGGAGCCAGACCATGTCTGCAGGATCGCTAGCATATGAGTTAGGAAACACATGCAGCTTAAGGTCTTTTAAAGATGGGGTATGTCTGAAAATGGTGTACCCTCTGGTAAACTAACATAGCTATTGAAAATTGCCGTTTATAGTTTGGTGATTTTCCATAGTTATGTTAGTTTACCAGAGGGTATACCCCCCACCTTTTAAGAGGGAACATGGTGATCAAATGATGCGAATCCTGTTGGAATTGAGGGGACCCCGAAAAAATGCCACAACGGCCGCCGCAACGCCGCCCCAGGTTCCACCTTCGCATTGCAAAGTACTTCGTTCCAGTGCACCTGAAGCGAAGCATGAAACTGGGTGGTGGTAAAGCCCTACTCCTCTGAAAAATGATGGAGTTCGTCAGTTGGGATGATGACATTCCCAATATATGGGAAAATTCAAACATGTTCCAAACCACCAACCAGAATTAATTGGGCTACAAATCACTAACAATCATCCCATTGGGAAAATGAGCTGCATGCTGTAGCTTAACAATCATCCCGTTCCCCCCATTCCCTAAGCACCACGACCAGAAATCCGGTGCTTGTGAACATGATTCTTCGTATGCAAGTCGTCACCCCAAGTTTGAATCATGTTGAGACAACGTCATGTGAGGAAAATAATGAATCATTTTGAATACCTTGCCATCTTCATGTCAACCTATGACGGACATCATTCCTCCTTCCACGGGGCTTCTCAGTCAGTTTTCAGTGTCTCTTATGCATTCAAAGAGCTGGAAGGTGCGCAGTGCAACTTAACAATATGTTGTTTTGAGTGATGCCACATCATACCACCTTGCTGCCTGATTTTGCATCGTGTCAACTGTCAATCCACACCATTTCATCCTTTGCATGTTTAAACCACACAACATCTTGTCCGCATGCCCTTCTATCTCAGTCAGCAAATTGTTGAGAACCTGGTTAATAATAATAAGTTCCTCAACTGCTGCTGAATGGATTATGACTCCCAACAAATGGTTGCGACCATGCTTTTTCAATCAGCTATCCAGCTATCCCATCATGTATGCATCAAATGGATTCAAGTGGTCACATGTTCGTCACTTAGACACGCACAAACACTAGACAAGAATGGATCTTTAATCGATCCGTCGGGAACTGAATCCCCTCACGTGCAAATTTGATTGGAAACAATGCAGGTACAAGTGGTTGATCAGACCACTCATCCACCGAAATGCCATAGCTTCGTTGGACTGGATAGGCAAATCAGCGCCAGTCCCCCTGCTAGAAGGAGAGAAAAAAAAAGGAGAGGTTTTACATCTATCTATTCAGATGTTACACACACACACACACCTGGCCGGAACCGGGAAAACCCTGAAAGGCAAGGGGGCGAGAAAAGCGGACACAAACGACGGGCCAAGGCCGAAACAGCGCAGGGGGGGAGGGGAACAAACGGACCTCCAGAACCAACCTACACGGCGAGACGGACCTAACCAACACAGGGCACACACCTGAACCCCACAACACATTCCCGAGGGGCACGGGGGAAGAATTAGGGACCGAATGGGGGACTAGTTGGTGACGGAGGTGAAACAACAAAATAATTAATGAAGGGGACCCAGCTCTATCCTAAAGAGTCGTGCGTTACTCCCAGCCGGGAACGTAGTCAGGTCAAGCCACATAGGCATAAACAGCTGTTCAAGTTCCGACGAATTAAGTGCACGATATGTTCAACCTCACCAAATAACAATAAAAAGAAAGAAGCACCAAACCTGCAAGCATGGACGTGCCTAGTGAAAGTGTCATGTGTCCTGTTCCTGTTCCACTCCCAAAAAGCTGCAGCGATGAAACGGAAGTTTCTGGTACTTCAGAACAGCCTCACTGTCGCAGAAGAGAAATTACCAAGGTTCGACACAGGACCGCAGGAGCCGCAGGACGTAGTAAAAAGGCTGACAAATGGTAAGGCCAACTGTTTCACAATACGTACACGAATTACCAAATTAAAATGTGTAAATTCAGAAGTCAGGACCGTCTCCATTCATCCACAATGGGGTTGCCTCCATTGGCCCTATGGCACCATGTCGGAGTCACCATAGGAATCACACTAGACAAGAACGGATCTTTTATGGATCCGTCGGGAACTGAATCCCCTCACGTGCAAATTTGCTTGGAAAAAATGCAGGTACAAGTGGTTGATCAGACCACTCATCCACCGAAATGCCATAGCTTCGTTGTCAGCTCCAGTCCCCCTGCTAGAAGGAGAGAAAAAAGAAAAAAAGGAGAGGTTTTACATCTATTCAGATGTTGCTTACACACACACACACATCTTTCCAACAACAAAAACAGTTTATAAACTGCTTACATGGCGAAATCCCCAAGAAACCAAAGTTTTTTTTTCGATTTTAGGGTCATGAACCCCCCAAACATCAGCCGCGGCAGCTGCCCATAGAGCCGGTTTGGTTGGATGTCGCGGAGGAAGCCCAAGGGCTCCAGTAGACGATCGATGTCCATGACCAGCTCGTTCCTCGAACGTCGCCGGAATTCTTCGGAAAATCCGGAAGCGGTTTTTTTTACCCGGAAAAATCGTGACTTTTGATGATTCATTGATAATGGGTGATGATGGTCGATGATTTATTGATTTTTCTTTGGGGGGATTGCTTTTGAACAAATATGAGTATGTCAAAAGATTAATAATAACGACAATAACGAATGATACGTCTACTTCTATGAACATCAAAGAACATCAGTATGGGTTTGTCTGAACATTGGGTGCCCCTTGGTTTAAATCATCATTGTCCATAAGGTAAATGGCCATATTGGGAGTGTACCCCATTTTCGGACAAACCCATATCATACTCTATGGATCATCTAGCTGCGCTAGAGAGAGTTGACCGAGTCCGAGAACCTCCTGACTCTGCAAGCCACTCGTTTACCAAGAATTCTTGGGGCTATGTTTCGTTCTTTTTTTGGGGCCACATGTTCGTCGATTTTACAGATAAACATGATTGAACATATTTAAACTTAAACATGTCTTTTTTAGGGGTATATCCCGGTAACATGGCCAGTTTTTAGAAGGAAAATTGTGATTAATCAATGGATTGAAGGGTGCCCTATGTGTAGCTGAAGATGAAGATGAAGTCGAGTGGCCAGTCATCATAGTTGGCACCTTAGTTGGAAACTCGGTAGGGTTTTCTGGAAATTCGGCAACCGCAATGGTGTCCTCAAACATAGCTGATTGGGAATGGGCATTTTCTGGCATTCTAATGGGAAAAAACGTTGTCCTAGATAAGGATTTTCCATGATTTGTCAGCAAATCATGTTTGAGTACCAGCCGGGTTCCGAAAGAAATCCATGTGTTGTTTTCGGGTTCCCATCCTGAGGTTGCTCCCCGAAGTGGTCACCTTCACTAACACGGACTCCGCTGGCAGAGTCCAGCGATCCCCGAAAGGATAAGTCATGTTTTACCCCAGAGAATCCATGTATGGTATATATGGTAGCATTTGGGGTATATTGATGGTAATGTTACCATATATATATAGCATACATGGATCCTATGGGTACTATCAACTATCATTGACTATCACGGATCAACTTCGAGTTGCTCCTTCATGTGATGAAATCACTGGGCCATAAAAAATGGCTGGCAAGCGATCATTCTTGTGTCGAGCTTGTCGAAGCAAACATGTCCAGTTTGTAGTTTCCTCATTGAACATCATTGAACCACGATTTCCATCCGCGACAGGACCTAGGCACTGTCGGCAGGAAGGTAAGTGTCATATCCCTTCCGCAGCTTCTTGTCGTCCAGGGGCTTATTGTTGTCCTGTCCAAATTGCACAACATGAAAAAATACCCTCAGGAAATTCCCTTAAGGAATCTACAGGCTTGTTTCAAGGTCCCAAGCTGCCATTCTGCGACAAAAAAGCCTTGCCCCTGATGGCGTGTCGCTTTTTGTCCCACAAGAAGGGCAGCATCGATATGTGATGGGTGCTAGCTGCTTTGCAATGCTTATCCACGGGATGCTAAAGGTTAAGTACTGCCCGGAATCCGGAAGTGACATTACTACTGGTATCCACTGCTGGTTATTCATATCATGTCCAAGTGAACGTTGGCTTAGCCATGAACATGGCCTGTTGTTCATTGGTTCACTGCCCCATTTTTGGTGACGTCCAAAAAATGGACCCCTGAAGTCCTTGCAGTCGTATTTGATGGCCACCCGATCGTAATGTTCATTGAAAACCACCTGAGATCTCTCCGGGCCAAACTGGGACGATCGCCACACCACAAGAAGAAACAAAATAAGGAATAGAAGAAATCAAAAAAACAAACAAAAATAAGAATAAAAAGTAGAGACGAAACAGCAACAGTAGAAACAGAACTCAAAAAACAAAACAAACTAGAGCTGAATGTTGGCTTCGAACCAAAGAACAATGAACTATGGGACCCTTGCCTGACAGTCACCACTGCTCCATTCCCAAGCCTACTGGTTGACCATGGTTTCCCTATAGATCAACCCTCAGCTAGAACCATGATGAAACCATTTCCTATCACGGGCTCTATAACCTCATTCTTCACCGTGAAACGTAAGGCTCCTGGGCTCTAAATGCTGCGGGCTGCATGGTATATTGGGCGAATAATCTCCACCAAGAACTTCTTACTCTGGCCACGCGGTCCCTTAGACACCCCAAGGCTCTGCCCAAGGCCGGAAAGGTTAACAACAAATTTTACAGGACATCATCCGGAAAAATTGCCCGGTGTTCTTGCATTCTTGAGATTGGGAAGGCCATTTCTTCTGATCTTTTCTTAACATGACATCTCCTGCAAATTGTTTTTCAATCCATGCGAAACAACGCCTTTTCATAGTGACCTGCCCACAAAATCTGTCAGAGGACAGGACCCCTTTCACCAGGACCAAAAATGGTCCCGTTGGTAAAATTCTTATAATGTGGTAAACCCAATAATAGACCCATCCGCAATATATCACCATAAATGGGTGGTAACCATCATCTCCAAATGGTAGGTTTCATTGGGTTTACCACACTATATTGTATATACAATCAACAAAAATCAGACGCTTGGAACTCATTTTCAATGCACATGATTTAATTTGGATGCAATGTTTAAGTGTTTGTCGCCACGAGTATGTGGTGTCAAGATCATGGTGTCCCAATAGTAGAATCCCCATCCCGCATGGACAATGGCACACAACTGCGTCAGATTGGCCACTGAAAATCATCCCACTCTCTTTTAGGGGGGGCCAAGTTGTTTCACTAAGAAATTTCATGGATTTTTCGGTATTTCCAGCCGGTCACATCTTCATTTTGCTCGTAAGCTGATGGTATTTGTGTCAATCACCGATCCGACAATCCTGGCTAGATCCACAGGTTTCTTGACATATTTGGCTTGGGTCCCAGCTGTCCATGCGTGGTTTGCTTGAAAAATCGGGCACACCTTAAATCCGTTTATCATCACGTTCCCCATTAGACATATGCCACTTATATGCCAATGAAATGGGTACCACATCGAAAATACCGATTTTGGAAGATGTTCCCTCCCTCAGCAGTTCTGGACAAACCCGTATCGTATTCTTGGTTGCGTCCCATTCTAATGTTGAGTCCTGATTAGTACCTAGGGTCGCTATTGTGGCAATTTTTTTCCAAATTATTCTGAAACTCATGTATTGTTTGGAGGGTTCGCTTTTGTGGCAAAACAAAATTGGGAGAACCCTTTTTTTTGC
>Ga0126342_10004826_pt1 | contig 23221 bp, 16 predicted proteins | sample Cyp1metagenome_FD_92528 | JGI IMG/M metagenome (GOLD analysis project Ga0126342, IMG submission 92528) | Coral microbial communities from Lord Howe Island, Old Settlement Bay, Australia - Cyphastrea 1 metagenome | ecosystem: Host-associated > Invertebrates > Cnidaria > Coral ...
CCTTCAATTTTCGGTTGTGACCCACAAGAACCTGAGACCCCACTGGCATTTCTTGTTGCTGTAAGAACAACATGGTAGTAGTCAAATTCCATTAAATGAGATTGTCTGAAAACTTGGCACCCCCAAATCTACCGGTTAATCATCATTTTGCTCAGTAAAACTGTTGTAAGTTGGGGGTATACCACATTTCCAGAAAAACACAAACTACATAATCTTAATGATATCAGTGCAACCTTTGTATCCCATTAAATCCCATATCGGCTGGTAAATGCCATGAAATCCCATAGTTCACCTCCACTAATGCAAGGCTGATCCAGTAAATATATCATTCACATCCAGTATCTGGGTCAAAACCCTATGTTGAATATCGTTGGTGAAATATGTCCATCAAATCACGTGACATCCCATATATTGATCTGGTTGGTCGTTTCAACCCCTCTGAAAAATATGAGTTCGTCAGTTGGGATGATTATTCCCAATATATGGAAAGTCATGAAATTCCATGGTTCCAAAGCACCAACCAGTATTTGTCCCATAATTTTCTTACTAATATCCCACTAACATCCCCTCTGGTAAATTAACATAGCGAACTGGAAAATCATCATTTTAAATCCTAACCAGTGACCAATTAATCCTAACAATTCCGTTCTTTTTCCCTTGTCCAGCTGGCATCCCCATGGGCTTTCCGCGGCCTGCGGTGCACCCTTTGTTGCAAGTAACCTTCACGCCCAAGGCCTGCCGAGAAAATGGCCGAGAAAACGCGGAAAAGTCAGGACTTAAGGGCTTTTCATGGCGATTTCATGGGATTTACTGATCATGCGGTAAATAACAATGAATTGAAAATGAACTATAGTGTTTTTTCGAATGGAATATAATTACAAGGCAAGGCTCTCCAGTGATGTTTGTTAGTTTATAGACCCGATGACTGGTTTGTTAAAAACCCTTGTTAACCAAGTTATGTGCCTCAATTTGGCTATACATCGTTTCGGGGCCTCGCCTTGTATGGGATTTTGATGATTTCATGGGAATTTATTGGGATTTAATGGGACGAACAAACCAAGATTATGGGATCTTAAAAGCACGCCATTGGGATTATACATATGAGAAACTTTGGGTTTCTTGGGACAAGGATGGGATCACATTGCGATTTCTTGGGATAACATGGGATAACTATCCCTGTGCGTCAATGTGGACGCTCACCTCCTTCGCAGACAATGTTGATGTTTGTATTCGTTACACATCGACATTCCCAATGTTGATGTTTAAAACATGCCATTGTACATATATGAATCATTCCGACTTCCCACATACGTGTAAAGGCCCTCGGAACTGAACCTGAAACCTTCAAGTATTGAATTTTCGGACGGAAAGCACACCAAGGAACCATATTGGCAAGTATTTGCGTATTTTGTGTCTGAGTCTACTGGCAAAACATGGGACCTGAAACGTTGTTGTAAACTTGCCACTGCCAGAAGCGCATATTTATTGCACTACAGATTGATATGATTTAGTGTCCAAAGAAATCGGAACTCAGTGTTGCCACCGGAAGACCAGACAAACCCAGAAAATCCTTGGCGTGAAAACAACGTGAAGTACCCGTGAAGTTTGCGTGAAATGCGCGGTGTTTACCCGTGAAATGCTGTGTCTACCCGTGAAATGCGATGTTTACCCGAGGAAAAGGGCCACCCCATCCCAGAATTTTGTTCACCCAAATTCCTTGACTGGAATTTTTTCCGACACCTCTCCCATGGTGTCTTTTGTTTCCAAGACTGAACCCGCCGTCAATCAAACACATGCGTCGTTGGGTGAAAACAAAACGAAATGCTTTGGGACAATTTGTGTCAAGTGTGATTCAAAGTGATATCGCATGAATTTGACTAATGAAACATGTCCAAGATCAAGATTCGGCAGCAGTACGAAGAAATTGCGAAATTTGCTGCGCCACATGTCTCAAGGGTAAACATCAACATTGATGAGTAAACGTAAACATCGACATTACACAAAAGCGTAAATATTGGACATCCACGGTATGATAAGACCATCTCCAGTTGGGAATTGCTTCAGGTTTTAAGCATCAAACATTTTGATCCAAACATCACAAATGGATACTTTAAAAAAAGTGAATGTATCCAATGAATAAATCGGATGTGGCTTGTGTCCACGAAGTTGAGATACCCAAGTTATGGCCAGATTTGGACAATCATGACAACTCAGTGGGTTTGGGGCTTTCCCAATTTTCAGACAATACAAATTAAAATTTTGTGAGATATCAACTGAGGTTTTCGGCTGGGGTTGGTGCTGCAACAGATTCTGGAAAATGCGTTTTGAAGCAACGGGATTGAGGACTCCAATCAACTTAACAGTGGTATTTCTCCAAACGCGACTTGCATGTTTTATGCAAAATTTTCTTCCCAAAAGAAACAATGTGCAATACTGTCCCGTTTGGAAATTTGGAGGGCCGGTTTGGCGTACTATGCATTATCATCTGCCTGTTGGTTGTTGAATGGGAGAAACCTTCCATCAATCAACCAACCAATGGGAAAAGGACTAAAGAACAGCCACCGACAATGTGTTTAAACATGGTTTCCAGGTTTACACAAAGAAATGGAGGATCTACTACAAACAAAAACAACCGTTAAAAATAGGGCAAACAAACTTTTGAACCGTGAACTTTTTATATCATCATCATAGGGATTCAAACAGCAGAAAACTGACAGGCGTTGACTGAAAAAAAACGGGAGATTCACCATCTAAGCATGACATGCACGCGACGCAGAAATCAAATAGATATTTTTGCAAACAACAAAAAAACGTATGTATTTCATCAGCTAAACGTAAAGAGCATCTGCGCAAATATGGCGGGTGTCATCAGCAATGAACTTAGGTACGTTAAAGGACATCAGAACCTTGATACGTCTCTCCTGAAAGACAGAGTATATGAATACAAATCCAGAAATGACAATTCGCAAAAAAATGGTCCAGATGTTGAAACGTTCTTGGAAGCCATCAAGTGTTGCAGAGTTAAACATGTGTCCGTTCTACAATCGACACCCGAAATCATACCCGACAGGAGAAACTGAACACATAGTGTCATTGACAGTTCCCAAGCATTGCAGGTGCAGGTGAAAAACAAGCAATCTTAGATGCCCTGTGGACAATTTTTTTGGCACATAATCCTCAGACATATTACAGTTAATATGAAGCTGGGGATGCAACGGCGATGACCTACATGGCGGCTGGTATCCTCCAGTTATAGCGGTCCCGCGGTGCGAAGTCAACATGTTGCGATATGTGTAAGGAACATGGCCGAATACTCTGGGGTGCAGTTCCATTAATATAAAGCAGATAAAGGGGATATACAAACACTTAAGTTACCAAAGACAAAACCATGAACAACACCAACTGCACCTCTAAGGAAACCATTGTAATGAACCCGGTGTGGTTTGTCTGCGCAGCTGCTCAAAGGATTTCACTTTTTGTGCTGAGCGACCCAGAGCCACTGGCCGCAAAAAGCGCCCCAATCGCAAACACCAAAGGGTTTTCGCCCACGCAAGGGCGCAATCGCAGGATGTGTGCCAGGAAAATTTTCAATTCTTAGTCATTGTCTCGCCGCATGTCTCATTGAGAACCGTTCGATGTGTTTAGCTGATGATTGCAGGCAACTACAGTGGGGCGATGTAGGAGTGGAACTATGTATCATTTTCTGTCAGGTTGTGCATTACAGTGCTTCTGGAGCTCGACAGTCCCGTTTCGACAGTATTTGCAACCCTTTGGAGTTCGAACATCTCATTTTCGATGGTTGCTTTGGAACTTACTTAAAGTTGGCTCAGGGCTATTGAGGGTTGGAAAAGCGTAGGGTTGGTTGAGGAGATATTTAGGGTGTCATTTAGGGGCTATTTAGGGTTGGTGTATGGGTTATTTAGACGTTATTTTGGGATTATTCGGGGTTGGTCCAAATGTGTTCACTGGTGGTTTAGGGTTGATTGAGGGGGGGGTTGGGGTCTATTTAAAGTTGGTTTAGATTCAAATTACGGTTGATTTGTGGATTATTTAGGGTTAGTTTAGGTTTGGCTTATGGTCTACTAGGTGTTGTTAAAATTGGTCTAAGATTCAGTCAGGTTTTGTTCAAGTCTTATTTATGGTTGCTTTAGTGTTTGTTTGCGGTTTGTTTGAGGTTGGCTCAGGGTTTATGTAGGGTTGGTTTAGGTTTACTTGAGTCTCGTTTAACACTTATTGGTTTAGGTATTGTTTAAGACTTATTGAGGGTTGGTGCTTAGTTTATTTAGAGTTGGTTTAGTGTTTATTTAGGGTTTGTTTAGGTTCTATTTAGGGTTGGCTTGTGGTTTGTTTACGGGTTATTTAGGGTTTATGCAGGGTTGGTTTTAGGGTTAGATTAGGGTTGGTTTAGGATTTATGTAGATGCTGTTAAAAGTTTATTTAGGGTTAGTTCAGGATGTACTTGGCTTGGTTCGCGGTTTATTTAGGTGTTATTCAGGGTTGGTTTAGGTTTCTTTCGGGTTGGCTGAGGGATTATTTTGGGTTGGTTTAAAGTTTATGCAGGTGTTGTTTGTGGTTTCTTAAGGGTTGGTTTAGTGATTTAATCTGGGTTGGCTTCACGTTGGTTTCGGGTTGAATTTAGGGTTGGTTTAAGATTTATGTAGGGTTGTTTGTGTTTTTTTAAGGGTTGGCTTAAGATTTATTTATGGTTTGTTTGTGGTTTGTTTAGGTGTTATTTAGGGTTTATTTAGGGTTGGCTTATGGTTTCTCTTGGGGTGGCTTAGGGTCTACTTCGGGTTGGTTTAGGGATTATTTTGGGATTAGTTTAAGGTTGATTAAGGTTTTGTTGAAACTCAGTTAAGGTTGATTTAGCTTTTGTTTAGGGTTTAGATAAGGTTTGTTTAGGGTCTATTTGGGGTTGGTTTACGGTTAGACGGAAGGACCAAGGGACCAGAGGACTATAGGACCGGGAGATTCAAATATCACAGGGTTTGAAAAGGGCCAAAACCCTGCACCAGTGCAGGAAACATGAATATGCACCACTACTAACCACTAATAAGCACTAATAAAAACTAATAAGCATTAATAAGCACCAATAAATATTGATGCAATAAATATTTTTTGTTTTGAATCCTATGCCCTTGGTGGTGTCCATGACCTTGCTTGATTGCAATCGATTTCAAAGGCCAAAAAGGACACTAGGTGCTGATCCGAAGTGGTTGTGCCCAAAAAATCATATATGTCATCATATGTCTATGGGTCCCTACGGTAGAAATGGTTATTAGTGGTTATTAACCATTATAAACCATTAGGAACAATTATTAAACCACCAATAGCCACTAATAGGCACTAAGAAGCACTCAGAAGCAATAATAGCCACCAATAAGAATTAATAACCACTACTAACCACTAATAGATTCTAATAAGGACAAATAAGCAATAATCAGCACTAATAAGCACTAATAAGTATTAATAAGGACTAATAAGCACTAATAAGCACTAATAAGCACTAATAAGCACCAAAAAGCACTAATAAGCACTAATAAGCACTAATAAGCACTAATAAACTCTAATAAGCACTAATAACCACTAATAAGCACTAATAAACACCAATAACCACTAATAAGCACTGAAACACTCTAATGAGCACTAATAAGCAATAATCAGCACTAATAACCTCTAATAAGCACTCATAAGCACTAATAAACACTAATATCCACTGATAAGCACTAATAAACTCTAATAAGCACTAAAAAGCAATAATCAGCACTAATAAGCACTAACAAGCACCAATGAGCACTAATAAGCACTAATAAGCACTAATAAGCACTAATAAGCACTAATAAACTCTACTAAGCACTAATAACCACTAATAAGCACTAATAAACACCAATAAGCACTAATAAACGCTAATAAGCACCAATAAGCACCAATAAGCACTAATAAGCACTAATAAACACCAATAAGCACTAATAAGCACTAATAAGCACTAATAAGCACTAATAAGCACTAATAAGCACTAATAAGCACCAATAAGCACTAATAAGCACTAATAAGCACTAGTAAGCACTAATAAACTCTAATAAGCACTAATAACCACTAATAAGCACTAATAAACACCAATAACCACTAATAAGCACTGAAACACTCTAATGAGCAGTAATAAGCACTACTAATAAGCACTAATAAGCATTGCTATTAGCATATTTGTTTGGGGATGAACATCCAGCTACACCAGCCATGGCCTCTGAAGGGCTCAGCGTGGTGCTTAGCCTTGCTGTGGGGTAACTCTGGTGATCGCTGGTGGTCACCATGCGTTCGGTGGTGCCCCCCAAACGTGATGTTTTTTGGTTTATAACCCCGATGAATACTAGTTCGATATATTGGTTGGTGGTTTTAACCATCTTGAAAAATATGAAAGTCAATGGGAAGGATTATTCTGGAAGAAATGTTTGAAACCACCGAGCAGATCATGTCATATCACCTATAGACCATAGTGAAATTGGAGTGATGTTCACCAACTGAATGCTATCTTGGGGGAACCACCTTGTGGGTTGTAATGCGAAAATTTAGACTAAAATGGTCATCCATGACTTGGATGAATGGTCATCCATGACTTGAATGATCTATGATGATTTTTGATGAACTATGGTGATCTATGATGATCCTATGATGATTCTATGATGCTTTGGTCCTCGTTTTTTTATTTTGACCGAAGAAATGGCTGAAAGAATGACTGGAAGAGAACGAGCGAGGATTCATGGACCGGCTTGATGAAGCTCCGTAGGGGGCAGAGCTACTGCTTCTCTGATCCGTTCCTGGCACCTTTACGAAGGGAAAAAACAACTCAGCATTGTGTGCAGTCCAGCTTCCACAAAAATGTGGCTGTATCTGATATCAGATTGTGGCCTTTTATATCAATTTCAAATGCCATTTCATAGATGAAAACTGGCGAGAAACCACAAGATTGGGGAGAGGTAGCATATTTTCAGACATACCCACATGCTGACGCCATAATCTCGTGAATCCGGCTGTTGACTCAGCCAGCGAGGACATGGCTAGGTGACTTGCTGAATCTTGTGGAGACTCCCTTCGGAAGAACATATGGGAATGGGTCCAACCCCTTTTAGATTACGGATTGCCATATCACTGGGGGAATAAACATCCAGCTATACCAGCTATAACTTAGGGATTTTAAGGGTATAGTCCGCTACAAGGCTTTTGACTTATGGCCATATCTTGCAAATGTTTTTTGGGTAAAACCTTTTTTCTGGACGTCAGGGTCGGCAAACTCGACATTCGTCTGACAATATGGCGCCCCCCCATTTTTGGCGGTTGATCACTATCTTTTTTCATGGACATGACATGAAATGACTGGACATGTCTATAAATGGTGGTTTTCCACTTCACCTGGGCAAATTATAATGATTCACTAACCTGAAACTTGCGGTCATTTTGGGATGATTCCCCTTATTAACCATGATCCCAGTGAGGGAGAACAGTGAGGTCGCTATAATTTGCCTAGATTCTCCCAGTATATCCCACTAAATCGCCATTGTCCCTGCTTAAATCACCATTTTCTCTATTTAAATTTCTATTTTCCCAAGCTAAACAAAGTCATCCAGTCATGTAGACCCCCAAATCATTCAGTCGTTTCCCTGACCCTTCGGCATCCCCACCGCCGGCTCATCCGTTGAGGGATCCGCGGAACGCCTCGATCCCAATGGTGGGCCGGGGTAAACGCCAGTTAGTAATATGAATGTTTACCATGGTCAAACCATGGTCCTGGGCTTATGGTCGTACACTTCTTTGGTCCGAATGTCATGGGTATATTACAAAATCCCTATGGATTGTGATCATCCAATTGTTTGGCATTCCGCATTTGATATAATGGGTATATAAATCCGAACTTCATGGATTGATGACAATCTCCTTTATGGGAATATAAACCACGTTTTGACGGAATCCTGCGCGAGCGAAGTCGCAGCACCAACGCCCCTTCCCAGTTAAGGGAGGTACGAGGTGTCAGAAGGGGTGTGAACCGAGAATGGAAAGCACACAGCTAACTACAATGTACTGGCCGTATGCCAGGGAAATGTCACACTAAGAATAGCAGTTGACAAACCACATCGCGCGGTGGTCCCTTGCGGAGTGAAAAGACAATGGCATACAGAAACAGCAATTTTGTCAGACCTGCTTCGAAAATTACATATCTTGGAAGGCTATACAACAAGAACAAGCCCAAGCAAGTACAAGCACGCATCAACTGCAAGCAAATCAGGACAAGGAAAAGCCAGTCACAAAGTGCAGGCACCTAACTGTTGGTAAAACTCCGGGTGTTCCGTTCTCTGGCTTTTTTTGCTTTTTGTACTGTGCGGTCACGACTTCCTATTCAATGACAAGCTCGGGTGGCAAGCAACCAGCATCATCCAAGTCAAACTGACATGCCAGAATCTACAAGTGATGCAGGCAAGAACACACCCATGACTCAAGTACAGGGCAAAGGCTGACGTCACTGGCAATTCACGGCATTACTGAAAGCGAGTGGCATGAGTCCATACATAGTGTCCTCCGCAGTCCAACGACACGCACCATGCCATGAGGGTTTGGGTTCCTCCATTCAGGTGTTGGCATCGCACCTCCACCCTTTTTTTGTCAAGGCGTCAAGACATGTGGCAAGGCCAAAGGCATTCAAGCAAACAACGGATGTCAATCTACTCCTTGGTCTCTTCAATAGGTAACTGTTTGTGATGTCATGTGGATAGCGACCTGATGTCAGCTCCATGCCACGGAACTGATGTTTCACCAAAAGATGAGAAGCGTCCACAGGGCCGACAACAGAACCTCAAAAGAGCTCACAAGGCCAGTCAACGTCAAAACACAAGTCACTCGATAGTGGCAGGGGCAAACCGAAGGCAATGGGGTCACATACCACCTCCCCACCATGCTACGTGGAAGCCTGAGCCCAGAGGCTAACCATGTTTTGACCATGGCAAATATGGAAGCTGGCCACAAGAACCTTATGGATAGATTGGCCATGTATCATGCTTAAAGCCATTTCGGGATATTTTTCGAGGTCCAGCCGAAGAGGCCTCACTAGAAAACGTGAAAGCAGAAGCAAAGGACCAATGGCATGTGAAAACAAGGAGTGTAATCACGTATTTGAATATTCAACATCCGTTGAAAACCATGGATCAGAGATTTACACGTATTTGGAACCACAAAGTGGGTGTTGGATATTAGAGGAATGATATTATTTGATATTCTGCGTTCGCTGGTTTGGGGATGATGTCATGTATAATCTTCATTCATCTTCGCTCCATGTCTTTCATTCGGGCCTCATTCCATTAAGCAGAAATGTTAACCGTGTCAAAACTTATGATAAGTCCCCCAAAAAGCTTGTTCAATGAGGTTTCCCAATTCAGGGACTATGATAATCACCAAAATATACAAGGCAGCACTACCTCCATATAGTTCACTTGGTAGTTTGTTGAGCCCCTCAAAGTGCACAGTTTTTATATTCTGTCCTTAGAGGATTCTCATCTTTTCGCATCTGTTCTGGAATGGACCCGTTTTTCCCCAAGATGGCAAAGAATTTGGATCGAGTGCACTACCACTAACATAACCATGGAAAATCACCATTTTCAATGGGTAAATCCATGCACTATAAATGGTCATTTTCAATAGCTATGTTTGTTTACCAGAGGGTAATTCGTGAAGCTGACATGTTCGGCCATTTGAGGATGATAAAGAAAAAACATCTCTCCAGTGACGTCGCAGCGGGGTCGCAACATAAATTATCCAGAATGAACCCAAATCGGTTCTATCCACACCCCAGTATATCACACTTATATTCCCATTACTCTTTGTCAGATAAACATAGACCCCACTCTCCGCCATATGGGGGAAGTAAACCTTTTTTTATTTGGTTGGTGGTTTCAACCCCTCTGAAAAATATGAGTTCGTCAGTGGGGATTACTATTCCCAATATATGGAAAGTCATAAAAATCCATGGTTCCAAACCACCAGTTATTGTCTGATTGACATACCTTAGTTTTGCCACATGGCTTGCCACAAAAATCTTTTCGATGGGTTTCTTCAACCAGAAAAATGGGGATTTTTGGGATGACCGAGATCGTCCACTCCGATGGTTCACCAGGATTTCGATGTGACCAAACCACGGTGTTCTCACCATTTCTTGATAGCCTCTGGTAATTCAACATAGCGAACTGGAAAATCACCATGCTATTAATGGGAAAATCAACGAACTACATGGCATTTTTCAATAGCAAACTGTTAGTTTAATTGGAAAATGCCATGTAGTTCGTTGATTTTCCCATTAATAGCATGGTGATTTTCCATAGCTATGTTGAATTACCAGACGCTATTGATTTTATTGGGGATTTTATGATGCATTGCTTCCCTCCCCTCCCCATGTCGAATGAACAATCCCCAAGTTAGGCATCCCCGCTTCAACATGGCACGTTGCGTTGTCGCGGTCGGCACACCGGACACATGCCGCTCTTTTTTTGCGTTAGGACAAACCCGAGTTAATTGATGAATATAATCAGTCAGGGTATATACCGCCATCCAATAAATAATAATAAATATAATGATGGTACCGCCTATAAACTATCATCCAATATGAGAATAAATAGGTGGTACCATCCCCAAGGATTCTGTATGAAGTTTCAGCTGGATTTGGGAACCTTTGAATGCCGACCTGGCTTTTCGTGCTAGTCCGTGCCAAATGAGAGGTTTACGTGCAGAAACAGAATTAGTATATCCTAGACATGCAGCTGCGAATTGGACGACTCCAGATGGTTTCAGATCTAACAGCACATGGTCTATCACAGCCATTGCGTCCATTGGCAAGCCATTTCGGGCTGCAGCGAAGTCCATTTGGAGAAACAGCTTGCAGTTCCATTTGTATAAGTTGTCACCATAGTATACCATATTTAGTAACATGGATAACCAGCAATATGTTTATATTATCACATATAATAATGTATATATAATTATATATATCATATGTATTGTATTGTATTGTATTGTAATATATCATATTACATTATATTACATTATATTATATTACATTATGTATATATATATGTATATGGGATACCCCTCAGTAACACAACATGGCTTATGTTCACTAGCGATCCAGTTCCTGGGATGTCCCAATTCAGTTAATGATTGCAGTAACCTTTTGGGTAAATTATAATATTTCACTAACCTGAATTAAGGCCATTTGGGGATGATTTCCCTTACTAACCATGATTCCAGGGAGGTATTAATGGTTACTCATTAATTAAAAGTTTGTATTATTTAATAATAATTATTCATTAATAGTTTAGTAAACTTTCATTAATTTTTAGTTTGTATTATTTTGGTTATGGCAAATTTTAATGATTAGTATAACCACCTATACCAATCAACAAGTGTTGGTGGCTCGATCAGCAATAGATAGGATAAAAGATGATAGGATAATCATCATCTCCAACGATTGGTTTATGTGTCCTCCTGGAATGTACATAATCTAGTGGCAATTTAACATAGCTATTGACAAAATTCCCATTGATGATTTTCCCAGCTATGAACTGCCATTGTTCATAGGGATCTCTATACTGATAGTGCCGATCCGGTATAAAAGGGGATGGGATAAACTGGCTAGATTACACCAAGTGAGCAGTGTTCTCTGTCATGGCAATCACTGCTATAGCTGGTTGGTGGTTTTAACCATCTTGAAAAATATTAGTCAATAGGAAGGATTATCCCATATATGAAATGGAAAGTCATAAAAGCCATGTTTGAAACCACCAACCAGATAGGCCTTCTTTAATTCACTCTAATCTTAAACCAACCAGGGTTGAATAACACTGCTCAACTTTTCGCGGTGGCTGTGTTGAGTTCTACTATCCAGGGGGTTCTCATCCATGTCACCAACCTGCAGGTTCCCAGGTTGTCCATGTGGTTTCGCGTCACCTAGAGGGATTTCCAAATTTCGAGTTTTGCCTTATCGGATACCCCAATGGGCCCCTTGGCGATCATCATTTTCCCTACTCAAATAGCCATAAAAGACGCCTTTTTTTCCAGCATTTTTCCGACACCCAAGAATCATATGATTAAATGATTAAATTTATCCCAATTGTATCCCATTACATCCCATGTGCTCCCAGATCCCATGGCTAATCACCATTTTTTTCCCAAGATCCAGTAAACACCCCAGTCATCCCCATTCACATCTCTTGGGTCAACAAATTCGATATTCTTGGGTCGACGAGTCGCACTATTTAACATTTGATCTCCAATAAATATCCATTAAATCTAAAGAACTCCGCATCCAATTTTGTTTTTTTCGGCTCGTTGATCCCTTTTTCATCCCAAAAATATTTCCCATCTCCAACATTCTCTGGTTGGCGGTTCCACCCCTCTGAAAAATATGAAAGTCAATTGGGATGATGAAATTCCAAATATATGGAAAGTCATAAAAGCCATGTTTGAAACCACCAAGCAGTTCTTCAAGTGTATCCCAGTATCCCACAGAAATGACACCCACTAAATCCCATGAGTCCCAGAAAGATCCTAAAGTTCCATGAAAATTCAAGATGAAGTCATATTTTATCCCCCATTAAAATCTCCATGGAAATCCCGAAAATGATATGAAATCACTATCAAATCCTATGAAATCATCATTGAATCCCATGAAATCACATGAACTATCCATTAAATCCAGTTTAACCGCAGTTTAAACACCATATTGTCCAAAGGATTTCTACAGTTTCTCCCCGTGAACCACGACACTGGACCCTACACGCTGGGCACTTCTCTTGGCTGCTCAGGGGCCTGGCAACGATAGCTAAGTCAGTTTAAAACTCCAAGAACTATGGTTTATGGTATTTATAACTATGCTTACTGGTTGATATTTCTTATATGTATGATATAATTAGATAGGATACAACATAGATATGGGATATAGATTTCTAGATATAGGACATCGGATAGTATGAAGAAATCCGTGTCTAGCTAGTACAGTATAGGTTTCTTTCATACCAGTTGAAGCAGTTAACTATTTACATCGGTAGTACCTGGTCCATAGATACGTGGATATATAAACCATCACTAGTTCGATATATGGCAGTGTGTCAAAACCTTGAACCCCTGGTGAACATCAAGATAGCTGGTAAATGGATGTTCATCCCATTAAAAATGGTATTAATAGGTATTGAACCATACCCATATCTACCATAACCATCCATAAAGCCTAGTTACTGGACTTATGTTCACCAACTGAATGCTATGGCGATGGGCTCCTGATGATCCGAGTTTGTAAATTAAGAAACCTGATTCATATGTGACTCTTTTTTTAATGGGTGATATATATATATATATCAATCCCATAAATATCCCATAAAAAAACATAGTTATGTAGTTATGTATATAGTTTGTATATGTATATATATATATATGTATATGGGATAGACTCTATGTCCCATGTGTGCATATGTATAACATATAACTGGCTTATGTCACTTCGTCGATCACTTATCTCGTATCAATGGGAATTTCAGGATCCTTAAACATGGAGGTATGTTAGTACCATAGGTTTGGCCATATTTGGTGGGGATATTCCCTGAAATTTAGGCTTATATATGGTAGGTACCTCCGTCCTCAATCGATTCCAGTTCGTCACGGCCATTGACCGGTAAACCCTTGGGGATGGTTTGGGGATGGTTTACCACAGTGGGGATGCAATGGGATGTATAACTTATAATATACGGACATTAAGATGGCTAATCTTAGATGGAGCCCTTTTTATGGCTTTTTGAGCTAGTTGTTTTCCGAAACATGTGTCCCCATGAGAGAAAGTCTCAGTGTTAACATGGCAAAAGATCAGCCAGTTTAGCCTGGAATTTGGTGAATGACATGTCAATGGATTGGTTTAAGGGAAAATCTACAGGACACCATGGTTTTTACCATCAAATATAGGGCTTTCCTGTAAATTTTCCCACCATCCAATTCTATGAACATGGCACTTCCAATGAGAAATCGAACGGACATCAATCCTATTCAACTGGTGATGATACCGGAGCTGGTTTATGGCTACAGGATCAAGGCCGATCTTGATCTTGGTAAACCGTGGTAAAGAAGCCAATAACATAACCATTGCTTCCACTGATCTGAAGGTGAAAAAAGGGGCCGGTTTAGGCAACAAGTATTTGATATCAAATCCTTTTGCAGAATTCGGACATATCAAGAAAAAACCAATCCATTCAATAAGAAAAAAAACTGGTCTCCTCTTAACTTTCCAATTTCGATTAAATCCAGTAATTTGCACAGGCGAAAGAATGTTGGTAAAACTCTCCTGGCCAGAGCCCAACGGACTTTTCTTTTTGCACCGGCCACATCCGCGTTCCGCGGGCAGGGCCACGGCAATCGAAGCGGGTCCCCACAAGAGGTCCCGTTACCGGCAAAGCGATGGTGCCTAGGGATCCGAAGCGTGTTTCTGACGGAGCCCCGTGATAGAAATTTGATGTACCTGGCGACATTTTAGCTGTCTCTTGGATCAAACATCCATTGGTTTAATCATGTTCACAAGACATTTTTGTGTAGTTATGCACCATTTTCAGACACACAAACAAAGATATCATGTTAGTGATATCTCCCATCATATCCCAGTCATGGAATATCCCATTAGGTCCCATATAGATTGGCTCAAGATCTTGAAAGCCTTGAAACGCTATGGCTTCAGCACCCGTTGTTGCTCCGCGGCTCAGTCCTTGTCGTCCCCTTTGATCCATGACCTTACTAAAGCGCCGCGTCGGTGGAGGATCAACGCCACCCCAGTGATAACCTGGTTGGTGGTTGACCTACCCCTCTGAAAAATGATGGAGTGAAAGTCAGTTGGGATTACTATTCCCAAGTTTTTATGGAAAGTCTAATCAAATTCCATGGAAACCGAACCACCAACCAGTATAAGATAGTTTTAAAATATGCGATACATCTGAGTACATGATGCGATTTCACTCATCTAAAAAGTTCTTTCACTATGGCTTTCCAGGGTTCGGTCACAGGGTTAGGTCGAAGTCTAAATAAAGCCCAGATCAATGGTCAATAGTTCGGTTGATGTCACTGGATGGTTTTTTAGACACGGAACATCTCAAAAGGAAAACCACAGGTTATCCTTCAAAACTTGGAGGTTTCCCAAGTCATGGGGGGGTAACCCAACAGCTGGATGGTTTATTTCACGGACAATCCGACATGATATAATGGATGGTTCAGGGCTACCCCATAAAATGGGACACCTCCACTTCAATTCAAGGACATGGGCAGTGTTGTTCAAACTCATATGAACAGTATGGTTTATACGTATGACCCCAGGTAAGAAAGGAATTCATCCATTTTGGTTGAAAGGAAGGTTGAAAGGACACCATGGTTTTATCGTTGCAAAACGTGCTTTGCTTTGGGCTTCGGCTATCTACAATGGATTCAATATTGGGTACATAACATATATATATATATATAAATAAGCATAGATTACCATTGGATGTTTATCGTTGGGTTTACGACATTACTAGGTAATGGTGGACATCAAACTTGTACCCTCCGGTAGCTTAACATAGCTTAATGGGGAATCAACATTAAAAAAATCCATCAATCATCGAAGCTGGTTGGTGGTTGAGCCACCCCTCTAAAACATATGAGTGAGTAACAGTTGGGACGATGAAATTCCCAACTTTTTATGGAAAGTCATGAAATTCATGTTCCAAACCACCAACCATCCATATATATATATACCCTCTGGTTATTTGTTACATAGCCATGGAACATGGTCCATAGAAATAGATGATAAACATGATGATTTCCCTATCAAAAATATGGTTCTTCCATGTCAAATCATCCAAGGTTGGTGAAAAATCACCATGAAAAATCACCATGGATCATCCAATGGTGATGAATGGATCGCCATAAATCATCATTAAATCACCATTAAATCACCATAAATTATCATTTTTCCTCACCATAAATCACCATTAAATCGCCATGAATTCATGGAAACCAAACCACCATAAATCGTCCAAGGACCATTGGACCATCCGTTGAGATGCCCTGAATCTCTTGACCCAAACTACCGCAGTTGTCTGCCTTTTTGAAAAGCTGGGTCTCTGTAAAAAACCAAATAAATTGGTGAATTATAGATAATAAAACTCAAATAAATTATATAGTAATAGTGCACCAACTTATCTAACCTACCAATTTAAGTGGATGCAATTCCTATGTGATTTGTGCAGTATTACTAAGTCATTTGAGAGTTTTTTTTGCCGATCCGGAAGAATTTCAGGGTCTTTTCACTCTCATATTCAAACATTTCTAGGTAACCAAACATGTCAGACTGCAGCTGCACTGGTCCATTCGAAATTGGCCTGGAAGGTTAAAAGATGTTAACAATTCACCTTGGTGATTCACTCCAGTCAGTTCCAACCCAATTTCGTGATTTAAGATAAGTAGGTTAGTCCAGGTACTGGGAAAATCACTAACCGGGGTGAAGCACCAGCCGTAGTTTATTGCGGAAATTGTCGTTCGGAACGCCCGTGTTAAAAACCGCACATTGATTGGAATCGCCAATCTTTTGGCCATACCCCAGGGTTTATCTCAGAGGAATATCTCACACATTCTACGAAATTCTAGGATTGGAAAAGTCCGTAGTTCCTTGCTTCCCGCATTTAATTTTTAGAACCTGAGTAAACTCTGGTAATCAACCGTGGCTTGCTGGAAAATCCACATCAACAATATGGAGCTTTCGCTAGGAAAATCATCGAACTAGATGGGAAAATCCACATCGGCCTGAAATTTAGGCCTTATATATTGTAGGTACCTCCAATCAATCGGATCCTGTTGCATGGCCATTGATAGATGGTTTGGTGATTTTCTGCCACTTTTCATTGGTCCATAAGTTTCCGACGCTCGCTCAATGGCATGGGTTTTCAGGACCTCAGTTGAGCCATGGTTTGAAACACCCCGAGATATCTATGGCATGTAAATGGTATATTCATGGGATAATAATGAGAGAAACCATTCGGATATACCATTAGTTATATACCATGAATTAATCGGATATATCTATTATTATCTATTCGGATTTACCATTAACTAATTATATACCATTATATGGCATATACCATTTTATCATTTTTTCATTATATGGCATATCTATCCTTTTTTTTACCATTAATGGGATTTACCATTATAATGATAATGATGCAAAAAAAATCGGTTGCCGGTTTGGATATGCCGTGATTTTTTACACAACGGATCCCGGATTTCATGGGATGATTATGGGATATGAATGGGATATTTTCATGGGACAAATGGAGGTTCATTGTGGGATATTTTCATGGGATATATCGTTTTAATGGGATATGTTAATTTACATTATATCACAATAGAATAAGGCTAGTTCATAGCTAATATTTTGGATAGTACCATGGATTCAATACCCTCTGGTAATCAAACATGGTTTGCTGGAAAATACCCTCTGGTAAACAAACATAACTATTGAAAATTGCCATTTATAGTTGATGTACCCATTAAAAATTGTGAAGATTGACATAAAACAAATTGGGTTGGCAACCCACAGCGATTTTTTTTGTGTTTTTTTAGGTCCACCTCCAAAATCAACATGTTTCACTGGTCAACCATCCAAATTTACAAAAAAATCCTGGCCATTTTTTAAAAATTGACCTCTATTTTTTCAGTTCCCATATTTTCCAGATGTTTTCCATCTCTTTCATGTTTTTTCATGATTTTCCCTGGGTTTTCCACAACTTTCCCAGCAGCCCCAGGGACGCCAGGTTCCGCTTCCATGGCGGCGTGGGCGTCCAGGACCAGGTCGTCGTCACTTTGCAAACCGAGGCCTCAGATGCGGTGCAAAAAGGTTTGTTTTTTTGGTATAATCATAATTTATTACTATATTTGGTAATAATAATAATATTTAGTATAATAGATTATTTGGTATAATATATTACAATTTTTTTAAATTTATTATTGTTGTTATATTTGGTATAATAATAGCAATGGTATATAATTACCATATTTGGTATTTGGTACAATATTGTTATTGGTAAACCTACACCATAATAGCCTAATGGTAAATTATTACTATTATTGTTATATTTGGTATAATAATAGTAATTGGTATATAATTACCATATTTGGTATATTATTTGGTAAAACCTATATAATTGGTATATAATTGGTATACAATAATAATTGGTACAGGGTGGTGCCCCAGTTCGTTAGCTAAGTTGGTGAACATAAGTCCAATTTCACTATGGTTTATAGGTGATATATCTATAGTTACTAGGATTATAACCAATTTATAACTGGGGGGGCACCACCTTGTATATAATTGGTATAACAAGTATAATAATATTTTATAAATTGGTATGCAATAATATTTGGTATAACCCAATAATCCAATAATACAATCATATTTGGTACCATACTTGGTATAATATTTGGTAAAACCTATAAAATCTATAATCATAATTTTACTATTACTGTATTACTATATTTGGTATAATAATAGTACTTGGTATATAAATACTATATTTGGTATCTTATTTGGTATACCTATATATTGTGGTATATTGTGGTAAACAAACTATATAACGTTGGTATATACCAATTATACCAAAAAACCTAATATATTATAATTGGATGTATCATATTAATTGGTATATATTACTATATTTGATATATAATTACTATGTTGGATGTATCATTTTTACCTAATAATTGGTATATAATTACTATATTTGGTAAAATTATTAGGTGTATCACAATTATAAGGTATATACCACCATTAGTCGATTATAGTGTTGATATATAACAAGAAACTTATAATATTTACTTAAAATCAAAGGACCGGAAAACCCCACATGTCAACTTTTTCCAATAAGCCACAAAAGAAAGGTGAAGACGGAATGGGAAAGGCAGGAAAGAGACACGAGATGGTGAAAGGTACGTATGAAAGACTTGCGTGTGAGAGAGTTGCTTGTATGTCTGTATGTGTGCATGTGTGTATGTGTATTTGTGTATTTGTGTATGTATGTATGCATGTATGTATGCGTGTATGCGTGTATGTGTGTATGTGTGTATGTATGTATGTATGTATGCATGTATGTATGCATGGATGTATGTATGTATGTATTCATGCATCGATGCATGCATGCATGGATGCGTGTATGCGTGTATGTGTGTATGTATGTATGTATGCATGTATGTATGTATGTATTTATGTATGTATGTATGCATGCATGCATGCATGCATGTATGTATGTGTGTATGTGTGTATGTATGTGTGTATGCACGTGTGCGTTGTGTGGCCACACACAAAACATGCCTCACGCCATGACAATCGGCAAGCGGAAAGAGACAAGGACATTTTAGTGACAACACAGCATGCGAGAAAGTTCCTGGCCAAACGCGATTCGCTCACACATGATGGTAATCAAAGAAATTTCTGCAAGCCATGACAAAGGGTAACTTTCTGGATCTTGCAGACACGTACCTGGCAAGCAAAACGTGTATTGACACTGAATGTGCTTAAGCTTCTAGTTCTTGGAGACCTTACTGACAATATGACCTCCACGATTGATGAGTAACACCTCGCGCGACAAGATCTGACGCAAGTACCTACCAAGCAAAACATGCACTGAAAAGCAACACAAGAAGCAGCCCAGTACCACAAGTGCCACGCCTGCCACACAAAGTGAAGGTTGATGTCGCCAAGTGCCACGCCTGCCACACAAAGTGAAAGTCGATGTCACCAAGTGGAACGCCAAAAAAACATGAGAAACACAGCCAGTTGACATAGCGACTAGTTGAAACATAATGCTGAGATATGTTGAAACCACCAGCCAGATTCAAAACAGTGGTTGACCCTTCTTTGTAGTTGAAAGCACTTTGGAACGGCAATTCAGCAACAGGAGTGAACATGAAATGTATTGGATCAATTCATGAATTGGGGTCCCATATTGGGGCTACTGGATTCAATATTTGGAGGATGCAGGAAGGGACCCCCAACTATGGTAAATTGGTTTACCAGTAGTACCGCACAAGGCGGTGGCGGAAGTTTCCAAAATAGGAAACCTATAGGAGAAGTAGGTTGTTGTGAATCACGGATGGCAGAGCGAATCCACTGATGGACCGACAGGTAGTTGGAGTTGTGTTTTTTGGAGTGGTTGCAATGGTTGCAGTGCTCACCTTACCACAACTGCTGGATGTAGTGTGGTGTAGTGCAGTTGTAGCTGCAGTTGTAGCTGCAGTTGTAGCTGTAGTTGTAGCTGTAGCTGTAGTGTAGTGTAGTGGAGCTGTAGTTGTAATGTAGTGTAATTAGTGTAGTTGCAAGCGCAGTTGCAGTTGTAGTCGTGGTGTGGTGACATTAGTGTGGTGTGGTGCAGTGTAATGTCGTGTAGTGTTGTGTAGTGTAGTGTGGTATAGTGTAGCGTAGTCTAGTGTAAGGTAGTGTAGTTGTAGTTGTAGTGTAATGCAGTGTAATTAGTGTAGTGTAGTGTAGGGTAGTTTAGTGTAATGTAGTTGTAGTTGTAGTGTAGTTGTAGTTGCGGCTGCAGTTCTAGTTGTAGTGTAATGCAATGCAATCAGTGTAGTGTAGTGTGGTTGTAGTTGTAATTGTATTTGTAGTTGTAGCGTGCTGCAGTGCAATTAGTGTAGTGTAGTGTAGTTGTAGCTGTTGTTGTAGTTGTAGTTGTGGTAGTAGTAGTTGTTGTAGTTGTTTGTGTAATTGGTGTGGTGTAGTGTAATTAGATGTAATTAGTGTAGTGTAGTGTAATTAGTGTAATGTAGCGTAGTATATTTTTATTTGTAGTTGTAGCAGTACTGTAGTGTAGTGGTAGTTGTAGTTGTAGTTGTAATTGTCTATCTATCTATCTACCTACCTATCTATCTATCTATCTGTCTGTCTGTCTGTCTGTCTAACTGTAAATTTGAAAACGCAGCAATTCTGCGAGATTTCCTCATTTTTGGAGCTTGGCAACATCCAAAGCATGAAGCAATTATGCGAGAGCAATTCGAGACTTCCTCAATTTTCGAACTCTCCAACATCACAAACGAAGCATTTTTTGTGAGAACATCAAAAACGAAACAATTCTGCGATACTTCCTCAGTTTTCGAAGTTGACAACATCAAAAACGAAATAATTCTGCGAGACTTCCTTCAAAAATGGAAAGTTGAGTGCCTCGTACCAATGCGTTTTGCGATTTTTCCACTCCACCTGTCTAAAGTACTGCGCCTGCCACGGAAAATGTATCTTTGCAGATCCTCTTCAAATGTCCCACGCCTGCCATCGTTTTTGGAAATGCAACAAAACTCTCACGTTTTGCTCACTTTTAACACTGTGCACAATCCCTTGGCGCCTGCACGCGAAACGACATCTGAACGTCCAAAAGTGGTCCGAACATGTGGTGTTTATCATATGTCGACTTGGAAGTTGCTTCCCGCCACAACGGCGTGCACTTTTTCGATATTCCAAAAGTGGTCCGAGCATGGTGCGTTTTGCACATTTTGACTGCCAAATGTGCTTCGCGCCACAACGCCGTGCACTTTTTCATCATCTGAACGTCCAAAAGTGGTCCGAGCATGTGGTGTTTTCACATTTTGACTTGGAAATGGTTTCCCGCCACAACGCCGTGCCCTTTTCCATCATCTGAACGTCCAATAGTGGTGTGTTTTTATACATTTTGACTTCGAAATGTGCTTCGCGCCACAACCCTGTGCGCTTTTTCGACATCTCAACTTCAAAAAGTGCTCCGAGCATGTGGTGTTTTGACTTGTAAATGTGCTTTTGGCCACAGCGGCGTGCAATTTTTCATCTCTCATCTGGCCAGCTGGCTCCCCACCCGCCGCTTTAGCGAGCCTACTTTTCGACCCTTCGGAGCCACAAATCATTGGAAAAACACAGTGTTTCGCGACTGTCCTACCTTTTCGCGCACCTGGATCTTCTTTCTTCTGAAACTTTCCTTTTTGATCTTCTTTCTTCTTCTCTTCTCTTCTCTGACTCTTCCCATCTCTGCTGTTCATCTGTCCATATTGTCGGAAGTTTGACTTCTAAACTTCCTTCGATAAATAGATAGAATGACTGTTGGATTGGTGGAGATTGATCTTGCACCAGCACGCACTACTGTAGCTCACTCATATCCCATCAATACTTCCATCAATATCCGGCCATGGCACACTTCCAATTGGCCATCACCAGCCTGCTGATTGGATTTGCAATTGGACGTACCACTTCACTTGACATGAGTTGCATGTTCGGGATGGTGATTTGATTGATTTTTTCCCGTCTGCAGTGCAAACGCCAGCCATTGACGACCAAGCCACTGACAACTGCCTGCAGCATCGAGAGATTTTGGGACATCCCCCTGGAGTTTTTGCATGCTGCACTGAGGGGGGTATTAACTGGAAAGCCACCATATGTTGAATATAAAATGGAAAACGAATATTTCTTCGAAAAGACCGGCGTGTGTAAAATCCAAAAAATGTGGATGCATTGTTAAGGTTTAACAAAATATTAGGGACTGCCCAGCACACCCTCAATTCGATGACTGGGAACAAGCATCCTGGTCTCCGAGCTTTTAAAACCAAACCGTGTAGTCGGTGTAGAGATTTTCGTTGGATGTTGATGCAGGGATGGATCAAAACCTTCTGTGCCAATCTTTCCCGAATGCGTAGCAAGGGTTCCCGTTTCACTCTGGGGTCTGGGGGGTTGAGGGTGCGTTCGCTCGACGTTGCGTTTACGTCCGCAACCGTCCGCAACCGTTCAAAACCGTTCGCGTGAGGGCTGCATGGCCGTGCCTATGGTAAGTTCTGCAAAAGGGGTCGTTTTTGGATGTTTCCAGCATCGCGTAGCTGCGTTTCGCGTGGCAGGCATGGCACTTCGTGACATTCAGACGTGTATCGTAACGTGTCAAAAGTCGTTTTGTGTGGCAGGCGCAATGCTTTTGCGACGTTTTCATACTCTACACTCCACACTCCGCACCCTACACTCCACACTCCACACTCCACCCTTTACACTTCACACTCCACACTTTACATTCCACACTTTACACTCTACACTTTACACTCTACAATTTGCACTCCACACTCTACACTCCACACTCTACACTCCACACTCTACACTTTACAACCCGCACTCCACACTTTA
>Ga0126342_10004827_pt1 | contig 23220 bp, 19 predicted proteins | sample Cyp1metagenome_FD_92528 | JGI IMG/M metagenome (GOLD analysis project Ga0126342, IMG submission 92528) | Coral microbial communities from Lord Howe Island, Old Settlement Bay, Australia - Cyphastrea 1 metagenome | ecosystem: Host-associated > Invertebrates > Cnidaria > Coral ...
ATATATATATATATGTGTGTGTGAATCTGTATTTATCTTAATCCACAGTTGCTGATCTATTATCATATAGAGTTAGCTAATTTAGATAGATATACTAGATATACAGTATAATTACGTATGTAGTAATATAAACTTGTGCGTTTTTTTAATATCCTTTTTTGCTGTTGTTGTTGGTATTCCTGTTATGCTACATCTACATCATGTGACAACTGTACATACCTATTGTTCGATGTTTACCTTTGCTTCGTGACGTCGCGAATCGCGAAGCACCCCATCTTCACCCCAACGCCTCCGTACGGGACCAATTTTTGCTTGTCATGTTCAGCCTGGATGGGAGAGTGCCATGGGATGCCCAAAGGAGATGGTGAAAAAAGTTGGCATAAACTATCCTCCTCATCGCCAGAGAGGGGAATGATGTATCAAACATTGGGCATTTATGTTGGGAAAACGCCATGGAAAAAACCACAGCATCAAGTTTCCAAAAACATGGTTATGGAGATGTGCAATGGATGGAATTGAAAGCATGAAGCAAGTCGCAGTTCGCGCAACTGAAAGCCTCCCCCTATAAGGTGGTTCCCCCTACTTGTCATGGCTCAGTGGTCAGTTGGTTTATAACATGTTACAACTCTAGATACTAGGTTAACTACGGTTTATGGTATATAGAACTAGAATCAATTAGGTTTACCCACCATTTAGTTAGATGATTTTCCCATAAAAACCGGCATTTATAGTGTGCGTTTCCCATATTTTCCAGTGGTTTTCCTATGTTTTCCCATGGTTTTCCTCTAACAAACTGGTACCAAGAAAGGCCAAGAAACACATAACCAGAGCTGCCAGCTGCATGGATGCGCGCGTTCTCCAAGCCTCGGGAAATCGAAACATGGAGGTTTTGCTCGGGAAATCGTAGGAAAACCATAAGAAAACCGAGGAAAAAATATGGGAAAATATGGGAAAATTTAAGGAAAAACATGTGAAAATCCACAAAATATGACTCATAGCTGGGAAAATCATCGAACTAAAACTGGTGGATCTTCCATAGCTATGTAAAATAACCGGTGGGTATGTGGTAAGCCCACGAACCATGCACAGTATCCCGGTATTCCTCACTGGATGAGGTTGGTTCATTTTTCGTCACCTACAAACAGTAGTTGTTTTCCTAAGCATGGTCGCGATTCTGCTGCAATCCTGCCATCTAAAATCAGACTTCAACTTTTCAACTTCTCAATCATGTGGGATTGGGAGTGCCACTATCCATTCCATTTTTGTAGATGTTTGCTGCTTAGTTGTCAGTTGGCATCGGCATCGGCGATCGGATGCCCAGTGGCAGGAGAAGAAGACGCTGCGACTGCGCACCGCCGCCGTAAAGGCCGCCAAGTCCCCAAGGTGCACCGTGACCTCCATGGAAGCCGTTGGGGGAAGCCCACGGCAGCGTGGAAGAAACGCCGTGGAAGAGGGGGAGATGGCCAGAGTTCGCCATGAAAATTGGGGATTCAACGTGATTCAACCAGGAATGTTCGGGAAAAACGATGTTTTTTCCGGGAAAAAAGTATGTTAAACAGAAATCAATGGTGCAAAATTGGATTTGATAGATATTGATAGGTGATTCAAGATAGGTAGGATGGTGGTTTTTCACGAGGCTAACTTGGATTGATGGTGGATAGATCTGCTGGGATGCTGATCCTCTGCTAAAAGTTGGCAGTCTTGACTGAGACAAGATTGCTTTGGTTCAAACCCAAATCCCCAAGTGTTGCTTTGAAGCCCCATCAAAATAGAATTAAATAGAACAAATGCCGTTCACCCCCATAAAAGTCAGCCTGGTTGGTGGTATACCTACCCCTCTGAAAAATATGAGTTCGTCAGTTGGGATGATGACATTCCCAATATGATGAGAAAGTCATAAAAGCCATGTTCCAAACCACCAACCAGCAGCATTTCATAGGTTTTTTCATGTTTTTTTCCCATCCATCGAAGGGAAAAGCCGTAAAAGTCACCCGGATCCGTTCCCCTTCGCCTGGTGCGGCAGCACGCCGATGCCCAGCTGCGTCCAGGTGATTTCCACCAATTCCACCAGTAGAATCAGCATGGAGGCAAGACCCACCTGGAGCGTTCACATGCTTGTAACTTATAACATGCCCCTTGTGGGATTACCTTGGATTACCTTGGATTACCTTGGATTATGATGTAACTTCTGGTTATATAATATTATATAATGATGGTTAGTAGTGTTTCGTAGCGGCTAGTAGGGTTTATTGATGGTTCGCAGTGGTTCGTCACGGCAACTCGTGGTTAGGAATGCTTCGTAATGGTGACTCGTGTGGAGGCGAGACCCACCGGGAAAATTGAGGTTGGTAAATATAGGAGACATGAGCTAAATATCGGAAAGAGCTGTTCGGGATATAATGTCAACCCCGGATTAATAAACCTCTAGGCTGTTTAATTGGGGGGTACCATTTCAGTATTGGATTATGACTATTGGAGGAGTACCCTCTTAATTAATAAACCATGGTTTATTAATCCGGGGTTGACATTACCCACAAAATCCGAAAATCAAGATTCGCTGGTGAAATGCAGGGCTTGACCATGTTGAACCAACGAAAAATACAGGGGTTGATTCCAGTAGCAATAATCCCGATAGAGTTGACCTAAATTCAGCCGGCGCCATGATTTTGCAGTACAATGGATGAGTCGTTCACCTGTTTGAAACCCTTGGATATGATTAAAACAACTGGGGGTTTAGGAGCAAAAGAACTGTTTTAAGACTTGTTTAAGGATACTTGAGAAATGAGAAATGAAAAGAAAAATGGATGGATCAATGTTCCAGTACAATATTGCCATCTAAACAGATTGGGGGCCATGTGATCATATAATTACAGTACATGTTTTGCTCAACCAACTCTTTGAGACCTGGAAGCAGATTTCTGACCAAGGCAAGCATTTGACCATTTACCGACATTTAACCTAGGGATTTTGTAGGCAGTATCTATCTATCTTGGCTTAAGCCATCTGAAGGCAAGGAATCAACAAAATAATAAATCTGCACGTAGTTACTTGGCCTTGATCTGGAAACATGTGAATTCAGATGGATACAGCCGATTTGAATCCCAGAGACCCCGGCAAACCAACGATAGATACGATAGAAACACATAAAAACCAACATCAGGATGGAAGAATATGAGGCCATTGGAGCTGCATTTGGCCACCACCCCTCCTTGTGATTCTTGTGCGCATTCGCAAAGCCTTGGGAGTCGGCACCGGTTTGGTGGCTTGGAGGGGAGGCAGTACCATTCTGACCGCCGTTTTGGCCATAGATTCAGTGCTGTTCTCTAACCTTGCCGCCAAGTGACAATCCGGAAGGTAGCTGAAGAGAACCGCATGGAAATGGATGCCATCCGCCAACAAGAACTCCTGAAACAGGCTGGGTGCATCCGGGCAGCAGCTGGGCCATAGTTTTCCCTGACTTTTGAATCGCATAACCAGTTTTCCTCATTTTGACCGGTTGATTCCAATGTTTCCTGCCAACTAATGCCCCGAACCCTGAAGTTGATGAACATAACTAAAATAAATTGGGTTTATGCTAGATATGAATCTGAGCAGTGTTCGATAGTGTTCAACAACTTCTGATCATTCCACTATACTGGTTGGTTCAGAACGGATTCACAGCTCATGCAGCCGCAACAAGTCGAGCAGCATGCCTCAAGGCACAACCCCCAGCGCTAAAAGTTGAACAAATGACCATTGTCCCCAAAAACCATGTGTCAATTTCTCACACTCCAAAAAAAAAATGTTGTTCCTGGTGATATCTGCCATTTATATATTTTATATCCTCATTGAAAATGGCCATTTATAGTGGATTTACCCATGAAAAATTGTGTTTTTCCATAGTTGCCCCCAATTTACCCAGGTCTTCACCCGTTGCCCCCGCAACGCGGGTCCGTCAGCGCTTGCCGTTCGCTCAAAGCCAAGGAGGCCCAGGAGCTGTAGGCCAGTTCCATGGCGCTTCGTTCCCCTGATACGTGGCCGGGGAACGTCCAATGGATAGATTTTTTGCTACTAATAACTGAGGAATATGGGGTAGATATTATACATATATCATATCATGTGTCATATATCATGTAAGATATTTCATACAACTGGGTTTTTAAGGGTAGAGATATACAATGATATTACATATTATATTCTATATATAGACACACACACATATATATATATAATTTATAATTGTGTATATATATATATATCATATGTCATACATAATCAGATTTCATAGAACTGGGGAGGATATACATATGGATAATGGATATACAATGACATATACATAGTTCATCGGGCTTGCAAACCGGCTTACAACTGGGGGATCTTTGGGGAGCCGTTTTCCAGGGGTTTCTAGCGCTCGGATTCATCTGGATCTTGGGAACTACCCCACATCTGAGGCAACCGAGGAGAGATTGCCCCGAGGATATTGCACCAGCCATGTTTCTGGATGTTTCTGGGTAAATATATGTAAATATAGTATTACTGGTTGGTGGTTTAAGCCCCTCTGAAAAATATTAGTCAGTTGGGATTATTATTCCCAATATATGGAAAAATAAAAAATGTTCCAAACCACCAACCAGATTAGTAATAGTTCACTAACCTGAAATAAGGCCATTTCGAGGTGATTCCCCTATACATTCACCATGATTCCAGGTCACTACGTCAGGTCACTATATTTTGCCCAAATATTCTCCCATTATATCATATCCCTTATATTCCCATTATACTACCATTTTTGTTGGTTAGATCACCATTTTTCCTATAGTTTCCTACAGTTTCATGGGTAAAAGCTCGCCATTTTCAGCAAGCAGCTGGTCCGGCAGATACATGCCAGGCGTAGGAATGCCAAATCCTGGCAACGTCGAGACCAATTGGCGCGGCAAAAGGTGTGCACAGCGTAATTTTCTCAGCAATGGGCATTGGGCAGATAAATATACATATACATATACATATACATATACACATATACACATATACACATATACACATATACACATATACACATATACACATATATACATATACATATATATATATATTTTAATAGTAATAATAGTAATAGTAATAATACGTATGCTACATATATATATATACACATAGTATGTAAACCATTTCTACAATCTGCAGGTCTCCACCCAAGGGTACCCCTTCTGCATATATTATATGTATATCTGCGTGTAGGTGTACATCTAGACGTATCAGATTACATATTACAGAAAATCTGATAAAACACTATACATCGCCAAGCCAAACCTCAATAAGTTGGGTCATTTTTTTGGTGGAGATTTAAGATAAACCATGATTCTTTGCGACGTTGGTCAGTGAGGTCCCTACAATTCACCCATCAATGACCTCCAAGACCTCCCACGAAATTGAGAGGTTTCAGCCATCGATAAGAAAAAAAAAACGTGTGTTTCATGGGTTGTTGTGCTTGGTTGTTCCCAAGTCCTAAATCCTCTATCAGGTATGTGGTTCTGATCATGAACAATGGGAAATTGCTATCTTTACCGGGGTATATAAAGCATCCATGTTTGGATCACAAATTGATATTTAAACGGGGAACTAGTCCATTGCCGCAATTTTGCTGGTTAGATTCCTACCCCCATGGATTTTGGTCCGTTTTCGACCATCCTTCCCCACCCGGTACATCTCTTCATGGCTTCAAAGCCCAAGGCTCTTCTAGGGTGTGCGTGGACAATGCCAAAGATCGGCCCCAGTGACAGAGATAGCCTCAGCACATGCTGCACAGAAACCTAGGAAAGCTGTGGGAAATAGGGGCCTTTGAATGGGGAAACTGATGGATAAAACGTGTGTCACAAAATGGTTGACATTTTTGAATTCATTACCAGGTTGGTGTATGGAAAATCTGAGGGAAACCATTGTTTTCTCTCCCCGCGTCGTGACGAAAGGCTCCAGTAGATCTCTTGGCTGCTGCGCAGCTGCAACTTTTGCAAGGCTTGTAGGCCTTTGCTGCGATGGCGTCAGGGACAAGCCATTGATCTTTTGAGTGGATTTAGGGGATTATATGGGTATGGATCAATACCTATTAACACCATTTTTAGGGGGATGAACATCCATTTACCAGCTATTTTGATGTTCACCAGGGGTACAAGGTTTTGACACACTGCCATATGAATTTTGCAATATTGCCAGGTTGACATATTTATATAATGGTATTGATAACCCCCACCAATATTGACAATACTACCATCAATACCGTGGTTCACATGTGTTTATATCTTGCTTGAACCACATGCAGGATGTTATCAATACCCATGTAGCATCATGTAGCAACCCCCAACAAGAGTGAGAAAGACAAGATTCTTATTATGTTATATAGTAGGGTGTTACTTTCCTATCTTGTTGGCAGTTGCTACAATTAGTTTTTGTTGGTGATTGTTGGGGATCAATTTTGCCGGTTGGCTGACTTACTTATTTGGGTTTGTTGCTGGATTGGCTGGTAAACTGCGAGAATAGGTGTATGTAAACCCATTTGAAACCTTCGTGAGGTCTACAAAGCAAAACAAATGGCAAAATGAATTATTGCTGATCATTGGGCTAGCAGCATTAGATTTGAAGCGGGTGGAAATCTTACCTCAATCAACGGCAAGAAAAGTCTAATCTTGGATTTGCTGAGGGAACCCCTCAAAAAAAAAAACACAAAACTTAATCAAATTCCTCATGTCTAGGGGATGTCCCATTCGGAATCCATGCCAGCCCAATCATCGACTCAGCAAAAAGAAAAAATGTGAGTCGTCATAATCCCATTCATATTCCATGACCCCATCAATATATCCAGTAATATTCCAAGAATATCCCATTCTGGAAATATACATCCATCAAATTGGTGGATTATCACAAGAAACTGTGGCCGACAACCCAGAGCGGCAAAGCACTCCTTTTCTTGGTTCTTGAGCCAAAGTCCAAATCAGACGGCTGTTTTAACCCTGACCTTGCTGGATTCTGGATGGCTGACAGTTCTAAGGAAGTATTCAGTACGGCATGCTTATGAACTGAACCATGCATTGTAAATCTACCCGCCTATGGTTGGAGTCTAAAGGCTACGCAACCCGTAGATGCTTACAAGCAGCAGTGAATTCATACAATGTGGTGCCCCCCAGTTATAAGTTGGTTTATAAACCCCATTAACTGTAGTTATAAATACCATAAACCATAGTTATTGGAGTTATAAACCAACTTAGCTATCTTGGGAGCCCCACATTGTACCTCTTTAGTAGAATTGGTGACACATACTTCAAGTGGTAGGTTTTCCTGAATTTCTTCTTCTTTATCCAGTAATATTCTAGTAATTATCCCCTTACTATTCCATTCTGGGTTTGAACCTTTGCCCGAGGCCATCGCGAGCTCCGCGAGCTTCGCAAAACTGGCAAAAACTGGTATGGCGGTATGGCAGGAAAGTCCCAACCAGAAATTTTCTCATGAGATCATCTAACATAGCTATGGAAAGATCCACCATTTTTAATGGGAAAATCCACTATAAATGGCCATTTTCAATAGCTATGTTAAATTACCAGAGGGTAGGTCATCTGTTGGTGATTTCCCCTTGCAAGGATTGCTGGAGTGCAGCTTTCCCTCGTGACAATCAAACATATGGCAATGGAAAACACATGAAAACACCCCGCTTTCAGTTGCAGCATCACAGATTACCAGGTTAGATTTTCAGCTACCAGGTTAGATCGATGGCACGGAGGCTAAAAACCCACCCATTTTATGTGGTTCAAATCACCAATCCCCAAGTCTTTGTCAGTTGCATCCACGGAGGTTCCCAAACATCTTTCTGGTTGGCAAGGAAAAACCCTGCAGGGTTTCCCATTGTTTTTTAATCCACAGAAAGGGCTAAGCCCTGCAAATGTTCTCTTCAAAAAAAATGCAAAAAATTATATGATGTATGTTGATAGTTGTTTGTGGTGGCGGCGCCCAAGGAGGGGCGGGACAGTTGTCACTTTTGCACATTGCGTATCTGTTTTTTTTTGGGGGGTCGGGGGGTGTAATAGCGTTCTTTTGCCTGCGTTCTCAGCAACACGTTCCTGCTACGTTGTAACATCTTCTTCAAGTAATTGCCAAGACGTTCCTGATACGTTGGAACATGTTCTTCAAGTCACTTCCAAGACGCTCTTGATACGTTGTAACATCTTCTTCAAGTAACTTGCAAGACTTTCTTTGATACATTGTAACATCTTCTTGAAGTAACTTCCAAGACGCTCTTGATACGTTGTAACATCTTCTTCAAGTAACTTGCAAGACGTTCTTTGATATGTGTAACATCTTCTTCAAGTACTGTAATTTCCAAGACGTTCCTGATACAAACTCTTGCGATCGAATTGGGGTCTCAGGATCCAGATCATGGATCGGTTAGGAAAGCTTTGTGAAAAACACAACAAAGAAGTTGGACTATGGCGTCTCACATCAAGATGAAAAAAACTGACGATTTGCCACTTTCAAAAACACTGAAAGCGCAGCACTTCTACAGGCGCCGAAACCTTGTTTTTTAAAACAACCAAGGGATATGATCCGTATATTGTGTATTATATACTCTACATCCACATATAGCAACCCCCACAAAGACTCGCCAAGGGCCAAGGGGCTATACAGCACCGTTAGTGTGGTGCCTTGCGTGAGGAAGGGCGAGTGCGTAGCTCCTGCGAGAACCATACCGCGAGGTCCCTCCAACACTCCAAGGGGCCTGGGGTCTGTTGGATTTTATAGTAACATAGTTGGAAAATGGGAAATAAGTTAAATATATTTCCAAAAGTAACCCATAGGAATTCATAGTTTATATATGCTTACCTATGTGAGCATTCCTGTGTAAACAGATATAAACATAGATATAAAGTATGAAATCCTATGTTTTTGTTGGGGGGGAAGTTCATGAAACTGCCCTGAATTCCATCAACTATGGATTCGAAGCAATCCATCAAGATGTTTCCTGCTATTTGAACATGGCGGTAGACACATTGTATCTGTTTGGAGATTCCTTTAGAAAAAAACTGGCGCTGCCTTTCAAGGTGGTGCCCGCCATGTGTTTGCTGGCTTCGTTTCCCCCTTCCAACCGTAGATATATCCACCATAAACCCAACAGTTCATTGACCTACTGATTTCCAACAACTTCAATAAGTTTACCTACGGATTTGCTTGAAGGAATCCCCAATTTAAAAATAAAAAACTGTAGATTCCAAGTGGACCTACTAGTGGGGAAATAAGCCAATTCATCTCCTGCCGTCGCGCCGATGCCGGCTAACATGCCCAAGGCAGAGAACAAAAACCTTGGCATTTCCGTTGCTCCAATAAGCCACAACGAAGTATAGATACGTCTACCATGAACCCTGGAGGCCCTGGACCCAGTTATTTCGTCTTCCACCAACTTACCAACTTGGCTAAGGATTTGGGGATTTAATACCTTTTAACCAACGGAAATTGGAATTATTTGGGGAATATGTCGTAGGATATTTGTTTTTTTCAAAACTGAGAATGCGGTATACCCTCAACATGGATCAAACATTTACGATAATTTCAATACGGAAAATGCTGATTAACCCATGGAATTTGGGGGTCCTTGTCAGACAAACCCTTTTCCGGCGTTGGCGGCTGGATGGTTTCATGATCCTTTTATGAGGGCTCGTTGATGGGCACATGGATGGGTGTGAACATGTAGAAACCCACGGCACATGGAATATTTACCAGCCATGATCCCATTGTGCCTGATATTTGATGTGTTTGATTCACCACCATCAACCATCATCTACCCTTATGCGCGTACGCCCCAATTTGAATTGGCCACAAGGGTCTCTGTTGTTGGTTGCTGCCATGTACTGTGCGCAACTTTGATTGAACGAAATTACATTCTTATACAACATTCACTGGGGTAATCAAACATGGCAATGAAAAATCATTCAGTTCTGGATAGACCTTTGTGATTTACCTCATAAATGAATTGAGAATTGTCACCGGCTTGATAATATGCAACTGACGTTATGGGTCAAGTGATGGGTCAAGTGTTATGAGGTTAAGGTATGTCAATTCATAATTTTTACCAGGGGTTCACGTAAATAACACTTACAACTTACAACCCCAAATAGTAATCACAACAAACCTTATAACCCATAACAATGGGTTACAAATTACTTACGACAACCCCCTACCACCCCAGCCATGGCTTCGTGGCTTCGCCCAGGCACAATTTGTAGGCTGCCTCATCTTGCTCTGCCGCCCTGGGGTTTCGACAAGGTGACCCTCCAGTGACCTAACATAGAAAATAGATGTGGAAAATCCATGAACATCTGTGTATAAATATCTATCTATCTATCTATCTATCTATCTATCTATCCTATCCTATCCTATCCTATCCTATCTATATATATATTTCTCTCTCTCTCTATCTATCTATCTAATTATTTATCTATCTATCTATCGATCTATCTATTTATCTCTATTCTATTCTATTCTGTTCTATTCTATTCTATTCTGTTCTATCCTATCCTATCTATCTATCTATCTATTTATTTCTATTCTATTCTATTCTGTTCTGTTCTATTCTATTCTATCCTATCCTATCATACCCTACCCTATCCTATCCTATCCTATCCATCCATCTATCTATCCTATCCTATCATATCCTATCCTATCTATCTATCTATTTATGTCTATTCCACTCTATTCTGTTCTGTTCTATTCTATTCTATCCTATCCTATTCTATCCTATCCTATCCATCCATCCATCTATCTATCCTATCCTATCCTATCCTATCCTATCTATTTATTTCTATTCTATTCTATTCTGTTCTGTTCTATTCTATTCCATCCTATCCTATCCTATCCTATCCTATCCTATCCATCCATCTATCCTATCCTATCCTATCCTATCTATCTATCTATCTATCTATTTATGTCTATTCTATTCTATTCTGTTCTGTTCTATTCTATCCTATCCTATCCTATCCATCCATCCATCCATCCTATCCTATCCTATCCTATCCCATCCATCCATCCATCTATCTATCCTATCCTATCCTATCCTATCCTATCCATCCATCTATCTTATCCTATCCTATCCTATCCTATCCTATCCTATCCATTCTATCTATCTATCTATCTATCTATCTGTGTGTGCGCAGATCATGTGAAAACAGGAAAACACCAGGTTTTCTCCACATCTCAGAGGTGTCTGCATCTTGGTGCCCTGGATAGGTTTGAATACGCCCCTTGTGCCAAATGCCAAAGATCATATACCCTCTGGTTGGAAAGTTACCATCTGGTTATTTAACATAGCCATGGAAAATGGCCCATTTATAGATGGTTTACCGGTTTACCTACAAAAAATGGTGATTTTCCATGGCTATGTTAAATAACCAGATGGTACAAGAAAAAAACCATATAGACATGGAAAAAAGACATAAAAATTGACCATTAATATATAGATTCTAAATGATTCAAAGGATGTGTTTTCTTCCATATCCGTGTTAATTTCATGGATCTGTCTTTAAAACTCATTCAGCATCATTCAACAAACCAAAGTTTTCCAGCTGAAAACCCCGCCTTTGTCGCAGGATTTGCAGGCTCAACGGTGTGTTCTCAGCTTGCATGAACTGCCCGAAGACGAAGCTTTCGTGCAACCTAGGCGGAGCCCGGGCAATGGGGATGGGACGCTTGATGGTACCACCCATGTTCACCACATAGACATGGCTTGGTCCGGAAAATGGTACAAGACTGTCGTTTTAACGAAGCAGCCTATAGGGAGCCAGCAGTGCAAAAAGGAGTCATCTCCAATTCTTCGCCATAGATGTTTCCACGTTTCCGCAGCTGAAATCCACTTCCTGTCGATTTTTTCCTCCTGAAATTGGCCAAACACTCAGATTTTTGCGGGGTGAAATTCCACAAAAATCCCACTTCTCCACATTTTCTCGAGGTGAAAATCACCACAAGACGCCCATCACTTTCCAGGCAGCTCCGAGATCGAGGCGACAAGGTCTGCGGTCTCCTAGAGAAAAGTCTTCCATCGCTTCATCGGGGGAAAGGCGATTTTCACGATCTGAATGGAAAGTTACCATCTGGTTATGACTAACATAGCCATGGAAAATCCCTTACAAATGGAGGTATTCATGGGAAAATCATCTATAAATGGGCCATTTTCCATGGCTATGTTAAATAACCAGAGGGTATTTGGTCAGATGAAAAGTGATGATATGTAACGGCGTAATGGTATAAGTATAATGTGTCATCTTCATATGCTTATTGTTTCCTTCGGTCTAATGATGAAGACCAACTAATTGTAGCATGTTCATCTTCATATGCAAAGTTATTTGACCTTATGTTTTAAATGCTAGAAGTAGTTGATATATCAGTTGGTCCAATGTGGGAGAAACGTTGTATTTTCAAATACCTTCATCTGTTGCTTTGGTGATTCACGGTCAAAACCCCCATCTCAGGTTTACCTGCTTTAGCCAAGTTGTATATATATACATACCCATGCGCATACCATTGTATACCATATTCTGTTGTTATCATACTTCCAGGAAAGTGATGGAAAATCCACTGGAAAGCGCCTTATTGGGGATATCACTGGACATAACGAACTCTGATACTATATTGCCCCACAGGTAGCTTTCCCAAATATCTGCATCAACCGGATGATGTTCCCCAGAGATTTAAACCAACCTGATTCGGGGTGATTCCGCCCTATTACGAACCATCATCGTGCAAGGCCGTGCGTCTCTGTGATGTGGAAGTAGTAGCAATATCGAATTTGTCTTACCATCGCTTTCTTTTCTGACAACAAATGCATTATTGCAGCATAGTATTGTTGGGTCCATACGTGGTACAACATGAAAATTACGACTGCTGTGATATGTGGATGACCGCCAATCATGCAATAGACCAAGTGACCTACCTGGTGACGGCATGAAAACAGCTCCTCAAAAAGAGGCGAGAACTGCAGAGAAGAGTCGGGCCGGAAACCAAAGCTATAGGAATTCATATTTGGCAAAGGTGTGTTCAATATTCATTGATAATTGATAATCAGATAGTCTTCATCTGTAAATATGTCCAAAATCTTAAGTTCCCATCCGTTTTTGAAAAAAAGCTCAAACCTCGACCACGGATCCTGCGCTTCGCCCCCAGCCCCTTCCCTCCCCCTTTGTCAGAAACCTCCGTCAAGATCTCGAAGGAAGGCACCACATTGAGATGGTTCTCCAAGAGCTTCGACACGGCGCTGTCGGGCTGTTGGCACTGCTTGGGCAGTTGCATCGTGAGGTGCTTGGAACGACCCAGGCCTCAAACGAACAACAAAAAGATGGGCCATTGGTGAAGTCACTTTGAACAGTAGTTATGTAGCGAATGTAGTGCATCATGAACTAACTATCCATCCATATCCATCCCCAGCATATCATATCAAGTCCGTATCCCCATCTCCAGTTCATCAATGGATTACACATGGGGATGGATATAGATGTAGTGCATCATTGTCATCGGACTCAGTGGATCATGGCTGCAGCGGTAACTGGAATGAATAGGAACCCCCTGGTAAACATACAAAAAAACATCAAAAACCTATGGAAACTCACCATTTTTTGATGGGTAAATCAACTATTTCGACTGGGCCATTTACATGGGGGTATTTTTGGTTGTGGGTTGTACCTTTTTTGACCCACGGACTCTAACCCATCTGCTAATCCCATGGCCCATCTAAGTAACCATCAGGGAATTATGATCTGGTCAACCAACCTTGTGACATGGGAAGGCTATGGCTTTCAGGAATATGATGATTATTGTCCACAAACATTAGTTTTTGTTTACTAGCCAAACTGCTTCTTTCACCAAAAATCGGATAGAACTGATAGAACCAACTGAATGAAGGTCAACAAAAATCTGTTAACCAACTGAATGACGGTCAACAAAAATCTTTTTGTAGCAACACTGAGCTATCGAATCTATCGAACCAAAAAAAAAAAACGGGGCCATGGGCCATCCCTGCTGATCTGCCCGGCCTTTCACTGCCAGGTACATCAGCAAACCTGACGGACTGGTGCTGCTGAACTGGTGGTTGGTAACTGGGAGTATAATGCGAAATATAAACTGCTGGGAGTGTAATGTTAGTAACTGGTGTAACTGGTGGTTGGTTAGTAAACCATCTTATTGATGATAAATAATTCATAGATACCTTTTTTGGTGCCCCCCAGTTACAAGTTGGTTTATAACCCCATAGCTAATAGCTGTTCTTGGGCCATTGGGGCCCCGGTGGTGGAAAGATGTCACTACTTGGAGGTGAGGTTCCAGTGAACTAAGCGGATCACTATTTATCTGGGTAAATTATATATATTTCACTAACCTGAAGAGTTGGCCCATTTTGGGATGATTTCACTAACATAAACCATGATTATCATGATTCCAGGCTTCGGGAGGACAGGGTTCGGTCGTGATCAAATTTACCCAGAGATATAAATATATATATAGTATATAGTATATATATATATAGTATACATATAGTTATGGCTTCATATCCCAATCCCTAGCTGTTTTGTGACATGTCAAAAAATCCGCTGATTTTCCCACGGTGCTTTTTTGGGCCGCCAATAGCGCCAAGATGCCATGGATCCAGTCCGGTCTCTCCTTGATGCCCGTCCACACCACGAAATCCTGCGAGAAACGCTGCGATGGAAAGATCCAACCAGTTTTGTTATCAAAAGGCCATACAAAAACTCGGAATTGTGTTGTAGAAAAACCCTAGAAAAATATAAAATCACCGATTCATCATCAGAAAAAATATAAATATAAATAAATATATATATATATATGTGTGTAAATATAAAATCACCTTAAAAACTGGTTGGTTGATTGAACACTGGAGGGCTATTTCCCAGTAGTCCGATCAAAGGTTAAAACCTCTGGATCTGTATACAACGTGATGCCTCCTGCTCAGCTAACTTGCTTTGTAGCTGAACAATTGGGTTTCTGGGGGCACCCACCGAACAATAAGTGGTGGAAAAACCAGTAAAAACCGCAAAAATAACTGTACCATTTGGAAATTGTAATCACGATGCTCAAAAAATATTGAACAAGGGGTATTCAAATGCATTTAGCCATAAAAAGATGTGGTTCAACAAAGCACTTCAGATGCCAGGGCTCAACCCATCACGAGGGTTCATTCATGGTAGTTCACCAACATAGCCAACTACAGCCATTCGTCAGCAATCATTACACTCAAATATGGATCAATTATATAATTATGTCTAATGTGCACCTGAAGCAGATGTGCGCCCTTTTTTGATACATCCATAGCCATCAAAACCCTTGAAACTAAGCCTGCAGCGCACAAAATACCCAGAATGACCACTGTGAAATTGCGCATTCTCCCGCAGAAATTACAGCACACTTGGTGCCAATGAAGGTCAAGCTACGCTCACCATGGTGGAACCGCGCCAACAAATGCGCAACGTACTGCTCGGACAGGTCACCCGTTCAAGGCTCTGATTGAACTCCTGTCCAAACGTCACGTTTTGCAAATTCCTCGGAAAAGTTACCCCTTCAAGGCTCTGATTAAAGCACCTGCCAAAAGTCAAGATTTGTAAGTTGTGTGGCAATGTCGGCCGTTCTGGGCGCTCTTCAGATTTCTCACCAATAGTCAAGTTTTTAAGTTTGCTCAGCCAGCTCACTGGTTCAGGGCTCTGATTGAATTTCTCGCCAAAAGTCAAGCTTTGAAGGTTGCTAGGAAATGTCACTCCTTCGAGGCTGTTGTTGAAGTCGCGCCCAAGGGTCAAACTTTCCAAGCTTGGAGGGAGATGATACAAATACTTACGTATTGAAAGCACCTGCTATCTGTGTGATCCCTTCCAATGCAAACTCTTCCCCAGTGACTTGCATGTTGACGACGTAACGCCAGGCGGTATGTAGATCCGTTGGAATGTAAGTGCAGGACAGGGTCGCAGTCTGACTCAGAATACCTTGCTCCTGCAAGGTTTGGTGGAGCAGCAACAGTGAATCAAGATGGTGGAGCGCGCACATGGCGCCTCTCTTTGGAGGGAGCTGCTCCGCAACCATCTTTCGCACGTCACGGCCCAGAGTCGAAGGGCTGACCTGCAGAATGCATGCTTCACCTGACATCGGCTGAAGATGGCCCCCAATTCATTTCCAAAAGAAATGACACACATCATATTCCCAATAGATCCCCCTCTCTCTTGGTGGATCCAGACAACAAAGAACATCCAGGTTGCAAATCCAGGTTGCCGTTGAGGCGAAGCACATGGAGATCAATCACTGGAGCCACTAAGCGCTGGCAACGTGGCTGCATGATCGCCCTTAAATTACCTATCCTCATCTATCCTCAATATGTCAATTCATAGGGGTCATCATTCCCTTCAGCTTCGAAACCGAAGATGAAATGGTGTTATGGTGTTATGACGCTCAGGCATATGGGTGTAACTGCTCAAAACCATCATTCTCATTCATTTTCAGCCTTGAACCATCACAACATGGGTGTCAATAAATCTGAGCCATCCCAGCCATACCCGTAAGAATCAATCCATCCGCTCTTTTTCAATACTTCACCCTTTACTTTTTGAGCCCCGGAAACACATCAAACATCATGACATATCAATCATAGTCTCTCCAAGAAGTCTCAGCCACCATGGTCACCTGCGGGGCCTCACTTTTTTGATGTATCGACTCGGTGCAGCGGTCTCCTGCATTTGTTGCCACTGTTCAGGTCGCAGCTTCTTCTTTCCTGCGTGCAAAAAGGAGAGTAGGCCAACGGGGAGGCAAAAAGAGGGAGCCAACCGGCCTAACCAAACAACCCAGTCGTGCTTCGAAATGAGTTTCTGGTGTTAAGTGAAAATTGGTTGAATCAACCAGTTGAATGGAAATATGAATAGCTTCTATTCCATTTGTAGTCATTTACATCATTTCCCACTCAAATCTCACAAACTTTCCCAAAGATCAAGTCAGCCCTGAAAATTGCCAGAGTCCCCCGTCTCCATACCAATGCTTTCCGTAGCTTCGTAAATGTGCGCATGTCGGCGTACCCGGTGGTGCCCCAGATCCACCGGTCAATCATGATACAAAGAAGTTGAGAAGCAGTACAGTAGGCCTTATTTGCCATGGAAATGAGGCTATTTTGAGTGTACAAGGCAGTGCTCCCCAGTGTAATTTGGAGAAGTTTTACCCTAGACCAATAGCTACAGTTAGGGTAACCTACTTATTTCTACCAATTTAGCAAAGTATGGGGAACCATAACCACGTCTCCTGGGCGTATACCGCGGTACCGGCATCCCCCTTATCTCCCATAAAAATTGGTACAAAAGGTTGGGAATCACATTGTGACATTGACATCAGCTGCTTGGTGTCATACCATGCTACAAAATCCATCCACCTTGACCCGTCGCCCAAAAGCACCTGGTTGTCCAGATGTGAAATCGTCATAGCGATCAGCAGCCAACCACAAAGCACCTAGTCCGCGATGCCAACCAATCTAGAATCTAGATGAATGATGATGAATCTAGGTCTACATTCTCCTACACTTAATAGATCTAAAAAAAGAATGGGCTACCCCCGAAAAAAATCCTCCAGTTGTTGGATCACCAAGGCACTCATCATGCAGCTCAGCGCCCGAAATCTCTCCGTGTCGCTGGTGAAGAGCGCGTGGGTTCCCACCTCCGGAAGGAGCTCGGGGAAGAGCCTCACGCAGCTCGTCCAGCCACGGAGGGAGAGATTTTCGGACAGTCCGAAACGGCTAAAAAAACCAAGGGCCAAATTGGCGGTTGTTCACCATGCATTTTTTTTTTCGAAAAGGTAAGGTTGTGTAAAGATGCCAGCCACAAAAAGATCAGATGCGATTTAAACAACTGCACAGAATAAACACGAAAAAAGCGGTCTAACTTGTTCAATCTACCAAAATAACGCGAAATCGGGGAGTAAAGCGAAGGTCCGGAGTTGAGTTGCATGTGGATTTCAAAGGTTGGGATTTCTCCTGGAAGCACGGGTCAAGAGTGGGGGTGATGTTGCAAAAGACGAATTTGGAGGTGATTTAATGTGATTTAATCTGCAAGGAGTTGGGTTTCGAGACACTTGAACCTATACCCCATAGGATCCATGTATGGCATATATGCTAACATTTGGGGTATATTGATGGTAAATGTCACCATATATAGCATACATGGATCCTATGGGTACTACAACCTATGAGAAACCGGATTTACGATAAGTTGACCAATGGAAATGTGGATTCAAGACCATTTAGCCAAAGAAAGTGAGCCTTTTTTGCCGCAAGGAGCTACATAACCAATACTTGGATTTTTTTACTTCAGGGCCCCCCAAACAAAAGAAATACACGCAAACCTCTCTCAGTGGTTTGCCCAGAACGGTGGATTTCCGATTGAAAATTTCAAACATCACATTTCGCAAGGCTCTTATAATGTGGCAAGCCCCATCGTAACCTGTTAAACATGCGTTGAAACTTCCCCTTCCCAAGATCGGCCATGGGATTAGTTGGCTAGTAACTGGATCATAATCATGTATATCCATGTATAATCTATTTACGGACGAGCTGAGTTCAATATCACTCCGTGGCCCAATGTACCCTCCGGTAATCAAACATAGCAAATGGAAACATCACCCATTGATAGGGGACATCATCCATTGATTGATGATTTTATGGATATATATCTATATAATTTATATATATACATATATATATATACATATATACATATATATACATATATATATATACATATACATATATATATATATATATGTGTGTGTGTGTGTCCCTCTCTCTCTACTATATCTACATATCTATATATTTCCCAGCCATTTTTAGCTCCATGGATTTCCAGGATTACCAGCCTCTCCAAGTCCTTCAGGGTTTTTTCCCCTGGGCGCCACTGTCGGACTACCAGGACGACACTGGGACTACCATATTTAACATAGCCATGGGAAATGGCCCATTTATGGATGATTTTCCCACTAAAACCTCCATTTATTTCAGGGATTTTCCATGGCTATGTTGAATAACCAGAGGATAAGTAGTACTGTAGATAGTTTTTTTCCACTCTGGCTGTGACTTGTTCAGTCGGCTGCTGCAGCCCCAAAAGCTCATTATGTCATTGTGAGCGACCAATGTTGACTTGCGAAGTCATAAAGGTAACTGTAGATATAGTACTTATAAATCTTATAAATCAACAATATCAGCGGCTACCCTCTGGTGAACTAACATAGCAATGGAAAGATCCACCCATGTTTAATGGGAAAATCCACTATTTCTATGGCAATTTTCAATTGCTATGTTAGTTCACCAGAGGCTAATGCAAATTATTGCTAAGTAGACCTTGTGTATGACAATTGTTCATGCCCAGATGGAAAAACTTCAGCAACCCAACCCTCGCCTAGCTTCGGCTACATTTGTATATAAACCAGGTAGAAAAACCGAAAATATAAACCATCCATATGAACGGTTAATGTACAGTTAACCAATCATCAAAGCTTTTTGTTGGAAATATCCCAGTGAACATGACAATGTTCAGCATTCAACTTTCATGTTTGTTCAGTTGCATCATTTGGAGTTTAAAAGCAACCTTCAATTGAACAAGTTTTACCCTCTGGTAAACTATCATTAGCTATTGAAAATGGCCCAGTCGAAATAGTTGATTTACCAATTAATAGCATGGTGATTTTCCATTGGTTTTTGTTTGTTTACCAGGCCGGGTAGACTCCTTGATTTTGCCCTTTGCCCAACTCCGGAGTTCTCCATGCTGTCTCCACCCCCCGTCCCCATCCCAAGCGCCACGTCGCGCCTGCGGGGGTCTCTCCGGACAGCACCGACTGGATGAACGCCAAGATCTCCTGCGACCAACGTGGCCATTTGGGAATGGTAAAACTGCCACTACTATTGCAATTGGGTGAAATTGGGGATGATCAAAAGGGAACTGTTTTACCAACATTCATCCAGGGATCCCAAGTAATTAGCAAATCCTGCGATCCAGCCCCAGCCTCGCGCCCTGGATGAGGCCCCTTGATCTTGAAGTGCCCCAGCATCTTTTCCTCGGAAAAAATGTGTTCAGCTGCAGGAAAGAGCCGTGGTTTCCCATGATATACTTATCTGGCCAGTTATAGTGGCTAGCACTTAGAATATGGTGGTTTTCATCCTTGAGTTCCCCTGTGCTCTGTTAGAGGCTGCAAATTTCCACAAGGTTCCATCTTTTATTATGATTTCTTGGCACTTAGAACATTCGTTTTTTTTTCAGATATCAATCAATACATTACTTCTTGAAGTGTGGCATTTGCCATGGCAGCATGGAGATTTCGATGGAGATTTTCGATGGAGCCATCTGGTTTTGGAAAATTCTAACTGCTAATGTTCCCAGAATTTTCTAAGTGAGGTGTCGTATGGTTTTCTAACTGCAAAGAAGTTGAAATCTGGATCATGAAATATCTGATAGAAGTCCACTATAGATACTATAGTATGCGTTGTTCAATACAGTTCCATTAAAGCAAGCCATTGACATGCCATTGACATCAAACAAAAACGCTTTGAAGGGATGTTTAAAGCCGCGTTTTCGGACGATGAGTCGCATCAAACCCTAGGCACCAACTGGCCAACATCCATAAGGATGAGGTGAGGTGGTGAGGCTACAGCATGACTTGCAGAGTTTATCCAGGTCATGGTGATTGCTTATTTACGATGTATTCTCAGTAGGTTCCTATCATATCCCCCTAACATATGGCTGGTCAAATTATACATAATTCCCTATAAGTAAACCACTTTATATAAATCATTATCAATCCATCACACATCCGACCCAGGATATTTATAAATGATATAACCAGGCTCATGGCATACTCCCATTTTATACTTCCCAAAAACAATGCTATTATCCACACATCCCCCATTTCAGGAGCGCAACGATGCGCAACGCACACAACGGATGCCCGCCTTTGATAGGTGCCGCAATTGATAGACGTCCGTCCCTTCGCTGCACCTCCGAATGGCCTGGGTCGCTGGGGTTCAACTGGTCTCAACTCATGCAGGAAAAATGATTTAATGGTGATTTAATGGTGATTGAATGGTGATTTAATGGCGATTTAATGGTGACTCTATATATATATATATTATAAATACTATATATATATCTGTGTATGTGTGCGTGTGTATGGTATTATTTAAATGACCAGCCATATGAGTATCTGAAGAACCTAGGTCAAACCACTCACCAGTAGCTCTGCCTCTGCGCTCAAAACTTCCTCAGCAACAGTCTCCTGGGCGGCAACGACAAGGTGCTCCAAATGGTTGGCGAAGTTGATCAACATAACTCCAAACATGGGTTTACGATATTTAACTAACTTTGGTTAATGATATACCAAGTTATATGATATACCAAGTTAACTAACTTAGTTTATGATAAATAGGGTTTATGATATATAACTTGGTTAATGGTGATGATATACCAAGTTATAACTCGGAGGCCACCACCTTGTATGGCCAAACTAACATGGCCATGCATTTCTTTAGGAAGCTGACTGGGCAAATAATCTATGAATGGGCCATGTTCCATAGCTATGTTAGTTGACTGGAGGATAATTGGTTATGAACTACTAATGTCACGTAGACATGGAAATGTCTGACATTTGATTGTGAATTGATGAAATCCCTAACCAATTGTTGACCATTACCAGTTACTGTGGGATTTGCTATGGGATATTGTGAACATGTGTGAGCTGCATTTCAAGAACCATCATTAAAAAAAAATCAGGATGTCATTGGGGATATGCAAATATCACCATATATATATATATTATACATATATATATATATCACATATATATATATATCATATACTGAGGAAATCAAGACCTAGTGACCTAGTGCTTCACACGCTAAAAATCCCAGGAAAAGTTACTGGAAAAGTCACGCCATAGCCTGGTGCAATGGCTTGGATCATTCATTGGACCTTCGCATGTTGAGGTCCCAATGAAGGTATCTTTTTGGATATGTTTGGTATCTTAAAAAATGTGAAAATCTATGGAAATCTATGGTTAATGGAAAATCTATGGTTAATGGAAAATCTATGGTTAATGGAAAATCTATGGTTAATGGAAAATCTATGACTAATGGAAAACTGGTTGGTGGTATACCAACCAACCATCTTGAATTAAATCATGGAGTGAGTTCGTCAATGGGAAGGATGACAGCCCCTATTATATGACATGGAAAAATGAAAGATGTTCCAAACCACCAACCAGTTAAAATCTTCCCAGTTTGAGCCACCGGTTTGCCGGGTCCTGTGCATTGAGCCTGCCCTGCAAGGTACGAGCGTACCTCAGTGAACTGATGGAAACATATGGAAACTGGTTCAGGGGAACTGATGAGGATTGAAATTCGGGAAAACGTAAATGGCCAAGCTTAGGTGCCTTGTTTTCTCCCTCGGTTTGTATTACATTCCCATTTATGGCAAGTCATTAAAGCTCTAAAACCACGGCAAAGGCTACTCAGCGAGGTCAAAGACATGAAATTGGATGGGCAAAAAAAAAGAGTTCTGTGTAATTAATTGCTGGATTTGAAACAAACCAACATCAAAATCATCAAAGTTCAGAGAAAGCTCTGCATAAATCCGAGAAGCCTTATCAAGTTGAGAATCCATCAATTGGGCAGTCAGACCCAAACAAAACGGGAGAGCGTCGATTCGAATATATAAACCTTCCCAGAAATGTGGTGTCGCCAGTTCTACCAGTCAACTTTATCCGACCTTGCCAAACATGCATCATGTGTTTAGATGTGCCCTAGGGTGGAAAACCCCTGGTTCCCCGTTCAGAAATTAAAATTAATCTTCAAACGGTAGGTTTTTCTCACATGTTTGGTATTTCTTTGTAAATGTTTAGCCCAGGCTATTTCGTCTTTGGTTTCACCAAGAAATCACACATCTCTGGATGAATTTTAACTTCACCAACCTCAATAAATGTCATCCGAGCCGCTGGTAGACATAACTGCAGCATTCTGGATGCTCCTTTGGTCGCCCAATTGGAGGTCAGGATGGCACTTGATGGTAAACAATGGTAAACATCCCATTATCAAAGGAAGTTTAGGGGGAGAAACTTCCGTGTTACGGACTTTTAGAATGTCAGGGAAAGAGTTAGTCAAAGAAAGAGTTAGTCAAAGAAACAGTTAGTCAGGGAAAGAGTTAGTCA
>Ga0126342_10004828_pt1 | contig 23217 bp, 22 predicted proteins | sample Cyp1metagenome_FD_92528 | JGI IMG/M metagenome (GOLD analysis project Ga0126342, IMG submission 92528) | Coral microbial communities from Lord Howe Island, Old Settlement Bay, Australia - Cyphastrea 1 metagenome | ecosystem: Host-associated > Invertebrates > Cnidaria > Coral ...
GCAAGCGATACCCCCCAAGTTTACCATATATCATTATTGTACAAACGTGTGGTAAGCGATGGGACCTTCCCAAATTTGTGGATGTCCTTTCCCTGAACCTAGGGTTTTCGAGATTGCTCATATGGGGGTGGAAGAAAAATACATACAACCAAGAACAAACAGTAACAAACACACAAAAACACGTTTTTGGGTGCAGGCATGATCAGGCATGTATAATTACAGTAGAATCAATTTTATATATATATATAGACATATTCAAGTAGGACGGGGTGTAGATGACTTTTGTGTTTCTCTCGCTTGAAGACAAGCTCTGTGTGGTCCCAGCAATCTGCAGGCGTGTCTTCGAAACTTGGAACAGCACCTCCTCCGTGCGCTCCTCTTCGAGAGATCTCTGGAAGACGTCTCTGAATCCTTTACCTGTCCCATTTGTTGCTTGGAGTCAGAGCATATTTCCAGGAGCGCCAGGACTCTGATGGTTCGGGAGGGCGACTCCTTGATCCAGGAGATATAGTTCACAAAAACATGGAACAACTCTCTCATAACTTTAGAGAGAAAGGCCGTTTTTCCCTGTTTTTGCTTCCATACTTCAGTTTTTCTGAAAATGATTTTGCCAGTGGCCACATCCTGCCCCTGGACTTTCAGGTTTTGAAGAGGTGCCGATTCACGACTGCGGCATTGCACCCTGTGCGCACAAAGCTTGCATGAAATGCTGGGGTGCTTGTCTAAATCAAGACTGGAGATGCCCTATGTGCAGAAGTGACTGGGATTGAAACACGGACTTCAGAATACTTCGGACATTGCTTCTGCATATATATATATGATTATATAACTGGTTTGTTTATGTACGCCCGCTAAGTCTGCACATCAATTGGGAATTGATGTTTTCCTAGCAGTTTAAGTTGGAGGAATATGGATTAAACAGTTTCTGGACTTTGAGCGACAGTGAATCGGTGCATGGTCATAGACAACCCCAGCCCTTGTTTGATGATGTGATATCGGGACTGCAAGCATTGCCGTTTCAAGAGATGAAGGCAACGTCCCACACAGGGCTCAAATATGTTTTGTTTTTCCATCCTGTTTTTTTAAGTAATTATTATAACATATATTCTAATATCTCTTCCATCAGAACCCAGAGCTTTCAGATATTCAGATTGATGTGTGCATACATATATATATATATATATATGTAATACACATGCGTATATATGCGTGCATATATATATACATATATGGTCCGTGTCCCGTGTTCCCAACCCCCCAATGGGATGGGTCTCCAGGTAGCACCCCCTTCCCTTCTATTTGCAAGCTATTGGCAGCATTTCTGAGGTCCAGCCTCATATTTGCTAGGTCTTTGCAGCATTTCTGAATACCAGCCACGCACACACGCGCACACGCGCACACACACACATACACACATACACACATACACACATACACACATACACACATACACACATACACACATACACACATACACACATATACACATACACATACACACACACACGCACACACACGCATGCATGCATGCATTGCATTGCATTACATTACATTACATTACATTACATTATACATTACTTTACATTACATTACATTACATACATCATACACCCCACCACCACAGGCCACAGGGGGTGAAAACCATAAGAAGCAAAACTGGCCACGCATCACCAACATCCCAAACACTCCACCACCACAGGCCATGGGGGGGGAACCATAAGCAAGACAGAACACCCATCCCCATTTGCAGGGGGGGCCGATGCTGAACCATATATACATCCGTACGCATTGTCACATGTGGATCCACATGGTAGGTATAGTAGCAAGGTATTCCGAACACAATGTTTCAGATTCAATGGCCAATTTCAAGTGTCCATGATCCAATGCAAACATTGCGGTAGAATTTATCCACCTTGGTATTTGTACAATGGCAGATTTGCCCAGTCCCTTGGGCAGGAATCAAACTTGAGACACAGAAGAAAAAAAACAGACGGTCCACGCAAAGATCAACAAAGGGAAAAGGTTTGTGCCCCTGGTCGTTAGATCCTGAAACCCTGGTCCTGTGAGCCTGTGAGTGCAAATTACATTCCAACGAGTGTGAGTCGCCACATCTTGGTTGGATCAAGTCCCACTTGTTTCCACAGAACTGGATGGAAAATGTACGGTTGAAACCTTGGAAGCCCCCCAAAGAGAGGGTAATCATCCATTGAAGCACACCACAATACAGTAGTACAGCATATTTTGTTTTTGCTAATCGGCCCCTCGGGTGGTTCAATCATGTAAACTCTGGTGGTTTTCCAACATATGGAATTCCATCATGTCCCTATATGTTCCTATATTTGCCCATGTTTTTCCCATATGTTTCTTATAAATCCTGTGGATCTCTGGATTTTTTGACGGCCTGGCCTATCTTCTGGAAAGGCCCAACACCGGCCTTTTCACAGCGCCAGGTGAGGTCCTCATCACTCGGGTGGTCTCCGTGGAAGTTCCGAATCATGGCGGCTGTTGTGGCGGTTGTGGCTATTGTGGCTGTTGATCTTATTGAACCATCTGAACCATATGCTGATTGTAATTAGATGTAATTAATGTAACCATCATATATATATATATATTATCTATGGCCTTTATGGTTGTTCATATGGTTATTGTAATTAGATGGAACCATATCATGTAACCGTCATATATATATATATACATTATCTGATCTATGGCCTTTATGGTTGTTCATATGCTTGTTGTAATTAGATGGAACCATATGTAACCATCATTTATTGTAACATGTTGTAACTGTCACATAAAAAATATATTTGTTATACATATATATATATATATTGTTTTTGTTTGTTAACGTTGGGTCCTGGGTTCTTACTTCCATGACTATCATGGTTACAATGGTTATCAATGATTTCATGATTATAATGGTTGTGATGATATTATAGTGATGTACTGATGAGGACATAGTTATATTGTGTATAGAGCAGTATAGAACATAACTATAGTGTATACATACACTATAGTGACTATAGTTATATATATTAGATTGCAAATGGCTATACACTGTTATATGTTATGCATTACTATATTTATACATAACTTTGTTTATTTATGGGAATTTTACAGCGTGCTTTTGTAGGATTTCAGCAGTTGTTAAAATCAACAGTTTTCCCTGATGAGTGGAGGGATGAGCATCAAAGCTGCTGCTTCAGGTGTCTTGGGGTGCTTGTGTCAGATTTGGCAGAGGGAATCCTGAAACCAGTATATAGTAGCATGACAGTCAGATCTCCCCCTAATGATGTGACCTTGTTTGGAGTAAGCACTACAGTACACCAACACAGGCAGCATCAAATAGCCGTCCCACGGAAACTGCAGAAACCACAGCTTCTGCGGCCGTTTCTAAGGAAAGCGTTTTTACAGCAGATGCCGGATACACGGAGTATCGTCCAAAAACTGGGACGACATCACAACCGAATCCAAGTCTCAAAGCATCTTGGACCTCTACAGCAGTAAGAATGAACTTAAAAGTGGAGTAAGATCCATCACTTTTTTCGTGGTTTCGATCTTGGCATCAGTGAAGATTGGAGAGGAAAGGTCGGTGAAACATCGTTTTAAGATCATCGAACTTGCTTGCCTTCAATTGTTTGTTTTGATGCAGAGCACAAAGCCTAATGTATCTGCAGGATTTGGGATCCCACAGAAAGAACGGCGGATGTCCTTCGTTTTGGAACCATTCTTTTCTAAGACACCATTCAAACTTCAACATGAAACCCTAGGTACAGCGTCTACGGTTCCAAGCTGCAAAGCGTCGTGGAGATCATCCTGGGCATCTGGGATTCTGAGCCAGGCAGGGCGGCCCCATGTAGCTCGGAAGGATCAGGATATAACCAAGGTCATCCATATGATATGCATAGTGCAGTAGAATATCATACATATATATATATATATATATTATAATATACTTTCTGAACCCCATGAACTACAGTTAGATCTACCCCCATAAACCCAGTTGAAGTGTAGTTGACGCTGTATGTTTACCAGAACCACAATATTCTTAATTATTATATCTTACAACACCATTATCTACAACTAACATTCGGTTGTATAATACCCAGTTATTAATTATTATCTTATAATAGCTAATTTATATCAGTTATATCTAATACTATCATGGGACTATCTATATGCTTATATGTTAAGTATATCAGTTATGTCATCCCATTGTTATCTAATAAGTTATGCCCAATGGTCTATATATTATCTAATTTCACAGTTTCATCTTACCAACATACAGAAACAGTATACAGTATATAGTTGTGAATTTGAATGCCCATGGAATTGCTGATTCCGAAAACAAAAAAAAAAAAAAAAACAATTCAAAAAACGACTGAAAATAAAAAACAAAAAATAATCAAAATAAAAACACCTGGAAAACAGATACTCAACAGAAGACTCAGAAAAAACACACAAAATAACAAAATAAAAAAAATAAAAGAAGGAAACTTTGCTGCAAAATGCTGATTTTGAAGGAAAACTTGTGAAATCTGCTGAACATTGGAAACAAATCAGGAAAAATGCAGATTTGAGTCCGGGATTTAGTCTTCTGCTGAGATCTTTTAATCGCGTTGGAGAAAAACAACAAACATGTTAAAAATCTGAGGGGGAAAAAAACCAAAACAACATGTTCAGCAGATTTCGCAAGTTTTTCCTTGAAAATCAGCATTTTGCAGCCAAGTGTCCTTTTTTGTGTTTTATCTATTTGTGTTTGTTTATTTTTATTTTTGTTTTCCCCCTCAGATTTTTAACATGTTTGTTGTTTTTCTCCAACACGATTAAAAGAAACAAATCCAGACTCAACAGAAGACTAAATCCCGGACTCAAATCTGCACTTTTCCTGATTTTTTTTTCAATGTTCAGCAGATTTCCCAAGTTGTTTCTTCAAAATCAGCACTTTGCAGCAAAGTTTCCTTTTTTTTGATTTTGTTTTTGTTTTTTTCTGAGTCTTCTGTTGAGTCTCTGTTTTCCAGGTGTTTTTATTTTGATTATTTTTTTGTTTTTTATGCTCAGTCGTTTTTTGAATTGTTTTTTTTTAAAGTTTTTTTTCCCCTTGATTTTGGAGTTCTGTGAGGAATTCTTTTTCACAACTATATATAGATTGTATATAGATTATTTTCCATATAATATATAATATGCATAACGTATAGTATATATGATATATTCTTATAAATAAAGATAGATATGGCATCCCTCCAGATATAAATATATATATATAAATAGATTTATAAATAATCTTATTCCCCCTAGTTATGGCATTTTTCCAGGCGCCAAGATCCTGGTCTTCTGCCAGTCCGAAGAGCTCCGGAAGCGCGCGGACCATGCCTTCGCCACCTTCGGCCTGGAGCACGTGACGCTGAAGGGCGATGCCCTGGAGCGGGCTGCCTCCATCCGACGTTTCTACGGCGACCCAGGGACGGGGTGGGCTATGGTGGGCTGGTGGTTGATGTTTATTGGGTGGATTAATGATATGGGTATGGATCAATACCTATGAATACCATTTTTAGTGGGATGAACATCCATAAATCCCAGCTATTTTGATGTGAACAGAAGGGGTACTATAGGTTTTGACACACCGCCATATAATTATGAAAATTACATCTATGATGGGTGACATATTGAAGAATTAAGTGCGATGTTGTGATATTTTTTGTTGATATGATTTGAGAGATGGTATGATATGATACGATATGATTCGATGTTATAAATGATGACTGGGATATCCTGGAGCACGCATGATACCATATACTTCAAAAAGTTGGATTATGGATTTGTTTACTTTAGCATTAAAGTTCAATCTCACATTCTATACTGTAATTCCAGTAATTAGACTGGAAGCAAAGCCAGTTATGTCGATGGTTAAATTTTTGTGAATGCGGCCATGCGTGTCATGCCTGGCTTAAACCATTGAGTCGTAGGTGTGGTATCTATTCCTGGTGGTTCAATTCTGGTGGGGCGAAGAATCAACTATGCATTTTAGTTTCTGAAGCCATCAAACCACGACTTGTTGGCCCTTCAAAGGCTGTTTTCCTTACTCTTGGAAATCAATCATGGCAATGAACAATCCCCAAAGTTGTTTCTTATATACATCGTGAAATTGTGGATTTCAAGTTGCATTGCCAAAGGACAACATGTTGCCATGCACCAAAGTACCAACCCCCATTTTCAATGGTAGAATGCCCAGGAACGAACCCAACTGAAACTAATTTCACCACCGAGGTTTTACTGAGTCCGCCAATGTGATGCTGGGACGGCAGTTTCAGCTCAGATTATGGGGATGTGAAACCCTGAAAAGTCGCAGCATCTTGCAGACCTTTTCGTAAGGCTTCTGGCCAAGGTTCCTCTTTTCTCTGAGGACCTGGGGGAAATCAACTAAGCCCCGCACTTAGAGTCCCCGGGATGTTTGAAGATGCTAGGAGATGTTGGAACCCTAGTCATGAAATGTCATGGACAGATTGGCATATCCCCAAGTTTGTTGATATCCCCAAGGAAGTCCGACAACCTCCACCATTGGTGATATCCTTCCATTGCTGTGGGAATCTGTGGGATCATGACACTTCGTATAGTAGTTTCAGGGTTCATAAGCCTGGTGAGTCCCCAAATCCTGGCTTATCGATGTTATAAGCAGGTTATAGCCCCAATTGCTAACCAGTTTTCTGGCTGAATTATAGCGACCTCACTGCGACCTGACTGGAATAATGGTTAGTAAGCGCGTTGTCATGAATTATTCCCAATATGAGCCTTATTTCAGGTTAGTGAAATATTGATAAGTGCATCCCACCTAGTAAATCATGTATACCCTCAGTTATGGAATATCTCCTATGAAATATGGGAACTATGGGTTTTACATGGATTATAAACCATGGATTTAAAGTGGGATGCACATCCAATTCACCAGTTACTGCCAGGATGCTGCTGTCCATGGAGATCTCCCCGAGCGGTTTAAATCTCACGGTGGCGCACCATGTGATCCTTGCGCAGCCCACGGTCCGGGGGGAATACGACGAAGCGGTGCCGCGCCGGCACCGGACGAGGTTTCCGAAAATGGAGGTACCCAAAATGGACGGTTTATAGTGGAAAATCCTATTTATATATGGATGATTTATATAGAGGTACTCTCGTTTTAGGAAACCTCCATACCAGATATATGGGGTATAATGTGGCAAAGCCAATAATAAACAATCACTAATAGATGTTTTTTTATTGGGTGTACCGCATTCGGTTTTGGAATGATAGGGCGTAGGGCGATTTGCCTCCGGAAGCGGAGTTTTGGATGTTTTGGATTTGCCAATGTCCCCAAAATAAATCGATAATGGTGTTTTAGGGGAATGATGATAAACATTGATCAACCATAAAAAACTTTGGGGTGCCGTTGAAAACCACCCCTTTTTGGTAAGTCATTGGGGGTTGCTTAGTATTGGAATGGGCTTACCACACTACATCACGCTGCTAATTAATCTACGTAGTCATATTGGGGTCCAAGTACTCGTACCACACCGGAATTTGGGGGCGCAGTCATGGCGGTCTTCGATATGAGAGGGAATGAGATCCAATACATACTAAACCAGATCTTCAAGGAGAGCCTTTCGTGTGGTAAACACCAGAAAATCCAACCATTTATAACGATCCATCTATGATATTCATGGCAACATTAGGGAAGGTTTCTGATATTTCACCATTGGGTTTACCATATATTCCTACAAGGGTTACAGTATCGGGGTTCCCCGGCTCCAGAGACGATCTTTGAAAGGTGGACTTTGAAGAGCAAGCGATCGGACGCTGCTGGCGGCAGGGTCAAAAGTCGGTGGTCCACGTGTGGCGACTCTGTATGCTTGGCACGGTTGAGGAGGACTTTTTTTCCCTGGAGGGCGTGCGAAAAAATGTGCGAAAACCTCAGGGTCTTAAAAAGTGCCATTAGTTTTTTAACTTTTAAGGAGACTTCATGGGGAACATGATGATTATATACCCTATTTTGGGGGTATCCCGTTTTTCAGACCATAGATTATAGAATGATTTGTGTATTTGCAGGGATAGCTGCCGCTATTGATCGCCCGTGCGTAGGAGATGGTGGACAAACACATGTCGCTATGGACAGAGCGGCAACTTCGTTGCGGCGCGCGGCCTCAAGCAGTGAATCACTCTGCGCGATCTGAATGACCACCTACGCCACTTGGCGGTTTCACCCCGCAGTTACCCTCTGGTGAACTAACATAGCAATGGAAAATGGCCATAGAAATAGTGGATTTTCCCATGAAAAATGGTGATTTTCCATAGTTACGTTAGTTCACCAGAGGGTAATTGGAATGATAACTATTTGGGTGGGCACCATTTATTACATCTATTTACAATATATTGTAACTAAACATATCACTATTTGGGGGACCCAGCTGAATAAACATGCTGTTTATTCAGCCTGGGATGACAGTAAGAATCAATTTAATATAATTTAGTTGGGAATTTAATCGGGACATCGTGCCCCACTTCTGATACTAACCACAATAGTCATCCCAGCATGACTTACTGAAACCGATGTATGTTGCCTGATGTCAACATGCACAAACTTACTCGATTGCCACTTGTTTTAGAGACAATCCTCTCTCCCTATTACTAAAACACACCACCCTCCCCAAATGGTGAACACGGTGATCTATTTTTGTATTAGGGTGCCCCTAATATCCCAAGGAAAACCCTAAGAATAAAAATAAAAAACTCGATTTCAAATTTGATTAAGCCACTTTTTTAAATCCTATGTAAAATAAATATTGCCAAAAACTGGATTTCGAAGCTTTCCCCCAATATTCCAATGAAAACCTTAATAATAAAAATAGAAAATAAAACTTGCGAGATGGGACCCTAATAAATAACCTCCAGGTGGCAATCTATTTTTATTAATAGGGGGTTGAACCCATTGTTATTGACTCTCAATTGCCACAATCTAGAATTCAACTGTGCCCAACCATAAAAAAAAAACGGAAATGCCACACAAAATCTATCTTTTTTCTTGGGGGAGTTTTAGTAATGGGAAGAAGGGATTAGTTTGCTCAATTCTGCTTAGGAAGCTGGACAACAGGTCTCCATGATCATGTTCTGTGTTGACTTGCTTCGTTTGGGCTCCATATAATTACATTATGCATCCATTTAATCCATTGAATGGTTGTTTTATGAGTCTTGATTTCATGATTTTCAGGGGTCTCTAAGCATTCTAAGCACCAACAACCTCGAGGTTTGATTCGCCTCACTGGCAAATCAGTGCTGAGAAAAGTGCCAGCGCAACGGCACAATACCAGTCGTTTCGCGATGCATTGTGCTGCGCCAAAAGCATCCAGCGAGGGCTTGGGGCAGGGTATCTCTGGAAAAGTGTCAATTTTAGTCCGAGTCACATTTAAATTTGTTGATATTTTCTCAGCAGACTATGACTGGCCATAGGCCATACGTTATTTAAGCGGCACGTATTAGCTGACTTTTCAATTCGTAGCCAGCCGCAAGATCCCCATTCAGATTGGCTTGCCCAGAAACTCGCTGTGCCACAGCCGAAAAATTCTGGGTTCAGGGTCCACAAACGTGGCGATGGACCATCCCCCCACTTAAACAGCTGGGTTTTATTGGGAAAATCATCTACGGTAGATTTTTCACTGCCATGTTTGCTTGTGAGAGGATGTCCGGGCCGGGGATGGATGACAATGGTGACAGGTACCGCAGCAGACATCTTCAAAGAAGAGTCTTCGCAATTTGCCACGCGGATGCAGCTGTTGAACAGGTTGGTTGAGAGGTCCAAGGAGAAGCACTGCAAGCGCCCATAAAATATCCAAGGAGGGACCACCATGCCCCAATTAGTTGATACAAATATCATCATAAATTATGATATAATATATATATATATAATTTATATTCATGTTTATATGATTCTATATAACATGAATATGTATATGTTATTATTAATATATATATATATATATTATTGTTATATATGTAAATATATGAGCACCTATAGTTTTTTTGATGGGTGGGTGGCCCAAGTCCCAAGGGGACGATGACCACCTACAGACGGATGCTGCAGATGCTCGGCAGCACTTTCCATGGCATGGCCCATTGACGATTTTACCTGTTGAACATGGCGATTTTCCATAGGTATGTTAGATTACAAAGGAGGACCCAGAGGGTACCTGAAGTCAATTCATTAAGACATATTAAGACTATATAATCGATTGTTTCTATTGGACATGTGATCAGCTGGTCATGTCACTCCTTGGGTGTATAGGTAGATTCTTTCAGTGGAAATGCTTCCATTTACGGTTCAATGAGGTTCTATTCGCGCGAGATTTGGACAGATTAGACACACACACCACCCCGGATATTCTGTAGTGATGGACTGTTTCCGGGAAGCATCCATTGTGCAATGCAGTGTATGATGTGCCTATTGACAATAAGAACATGGAGTGACAACGCACCACAACGCATACATACCGCCATATAGATTTGGGCCGGGAATACTTGAATAAACATGTCCTAAATCATTTAATGAATTAGATATAATTAGATTCATTTAGGTGTTTGCGTATCCCTTTCACCAGAAAACAGTTTAGGTTTGATACCATGAAATTTGTTGGACAGTATGATACAACTATGATGCAATCAATGAAGCATCACCTCATTTGCTTTGATGTATGTCCAAACCATGCAATTCAATGCGCTGTTGATGTGACAACAGGCAATATAACATTGGCATGCATTTCAGGAAGCACCTTCAAGCGATAATTTTGACATTTCAACATTATCCCGTCTCTCCCATCCCCCTGAAGTTCAATGCCCTCATATACTCTAACCCCAAAATGAACAGATCCAATAGATTTTCACCATGGGTTTAATAATGCTATGTAAGACACGGTGGTAAACACGCCATTTCGAGATATATTTACGGTAACTAAGGCATTTAAGTTGGTAAACAAAAACCATTGGAAGCCCCGGCACGAGCGGCGATATCACCAGGCTCGCGACGTTGCAGCCACGCACAGACAGGAAGACCGTGTCGCTGGGTTGAGTTTTTTTTTTGTGGAACCTGGGTGGAGAGTTTTTTTTCCTCAGGGACACCCTTAATTTTGTTGGTTAAAATCAGCATTGTCCATATTAAATGGCCATGTTGGGGGAGGCGCAGTGTTGTGCAGGATCCCAGGCCTCAGCTGCAGTATAACAGGAAAGGGAAAAAGACCACATCATATAATGGGGGTATACCATGGTATCCCCATTTTCAGACACACCTATATGGGGTTTGGAAGCCAACATAGACAACCAACCCCAACATAGTCAACTAAACCTTACTACACCAACAAACGTGATCAGCCACAAACGAGAAGATATGATTATGCAGCACAAATGACAACTTAAGTTACAAAATGGGAATGAGTTCAACTAACCAAAAACAAACAATTCGCCCATCAACATCATCAACATGGGCAGGGCAGTCAACCAATAAGATAAGGGATACCATCCATTTTATGTTTGAATTGATATTCATTATATATCCAGATGCACATCTCAAACGTCACAGCCGGCCAAGGAGGCCGGACCCCAACGTCCAGCAACTCCACCAGCTGGGGCCTCCTTGCAACTCGGCACTGGGACACCTCGGTGAGTTGCCAGGGGTCCAAAATCGTATCCCAGGAGCCATCCCAAACGCACCAGCAAATAGGGCCAGAAACAATAAACATATCCGACAATTCTAAATCATTAATTTTTCGGGTTCCATTCTCTAAATTCTAAGTTGATGATTCAATCAAGATATCGTGCTTTCCTGTGACAGTTTAGCTTCCAGATTCCCCTGGCTCCACAGGTACAATTCAAGGAGTCCCTCTTTCCAGTTGCTCAGTCTCTGTTGCACTGCGTTTCTTGAGCAGCATGGGTTTAGGATGAGGGGGTAGCGTGTTACGAGTGTTTGGTGTCCAAAATCCCAGCTTGATTAGTAGAGGATAGAGGGGCAATCCCAGAACAAACAATAAGAGGTACCCTCCGGGGATCAATTTTGGCAAGGGGAAATCCCCTATGAATGCAGGTTATACTAGGAACATCATCTAGAAGTGGTGGATTTTCAATTGCCACGTTTGCGCACGTTTGATTAAAGGATGGTAAGTGGTGTTTGAAAGGGTCGCAAGCAGACCCTCCGTGTCCGCCCCAAAAGACAGAATTGTGGACTCAATTAACCATGACTAGACATGGGTTTCTAGGTGGGTCGGTCACCCAAGATAGCTCAAAATTGAAGAGCACAAAGATCAGAAGCTCGCTTTGCTCCAGAAAGACAGTAACAGGCCAAGTTCATACAATATCTATATGCTAGTATAAATACAGTGTGTGTATATATCTATATATATATACATATCTGTGTGTGTGCTCTCCTTTGAGATCTTTGGGGTTTTGGGGCCCTCACAAGCACCAACGACAACGCATGCGTTTCCATGGAATTTGATTGACCTATGCTCTCCACCCGAGCCGCTCCATCTCAACAAATAGGGTTGACAGGAGGCAGCCTGGATGGGCTCATATTCGTTGATCACCGAGGCCATAAATATGTAATGATACATAGTCAATAATAGTAATAACCCAAAAAAAACAATAAACATAATGATCAAAAATGATAATTATAAATATATATTCATATATATATATACACACTGTGATACATAAAGAGATTAATGATGGTCTCCCACATAGGCACCTCTTTTTCTCTGGAATATTTTCGCCCAGGGAGCCCTATGGAGGCGGAGGTCTATTCGTGGATGCCGGCAGAATTGGTTGAAGCTTGGACCACGTTTCGATTCCCATGGGCCGGCCGGTCACAGCAACTGATGAGATGTGACTATGCGGAAAACTAAGCCAATAATCACCATGTATTGGCATAATTATACACACACAATCACACACACACACACTATATATAGACAAGAATGTTAAACAATTGTACATATAATATCCCGGTTGATAAAACAACAACGTAACTATAGTGATGAACTTGAGAATTGTCCAAAATTATGGGGATACGAATGGAGACATGATACGAATGGGAATTGCGGCAGCAACTCACCATGGGTTGATTTCTTCAGGGCCTTGATATGTCAGATTCAGATTTAATTTGGCCAACTGAAGATATAGTTGAGATGATACTGCTTAATGCTTGACTAGAATAGATTTGAGTCACTAGAAAACCATGGTGGGAATATCGGCGCTGCTTTCATCCATGCTGATCCAGAACTGACAGCTGAGCTGAGGACAGACTTGACGAGAGCAAAGAAGTTAAGCCGCTTAGCTGGATGGATGGATGGATGGATGGATGGATGCCTGGTTCTCTGATTGCTTGCCGTATTGAAGTACAGCTAGTTGTGTATCAAAGCGTCACCAATCAGCTGATATCAGCTGTGTTGCTTACCAAGGAGATGTTGGAGAGTCAGAGGGCTTCAACTGTAGCATCTGCTTCCCAGTGTTGATGAGAAAGTTGAAAGGGTTACAGCGTTTACAGTATATGTTTTTGTTTTTCTCTTACTTTTTACTGCTGACTACTGTTGTTTGTTGATTGCATTATCTTAGCTTCGCAGTTTTATTCCCATTGTTATCCCCATAGCCATAGAAGCCCAGCCCGTTGTCCACATCAAAGCCCATCTTCAGCATGGGCCCCAGAGGAATGAGTTAAAGAACTGGGCGATGCGCTTCAGTGAGCAGATTTGTCAATGGGCAAGTCGCGTCACATGAGTTGGGGCCTTCATAGATGAACACTATTGAACACTTATGTCACCATCTTGAGAAACATCTTTGGCCACGAGAAAAACCGGAAGGGGCTGGCATTCCCAGGAAAGATTTCCTGAGTCTTTGCAGCGCGGATTGGTACATGATGATCCCAATTGACTCAAATGATGCCCTTCGGTAATCGAGCATTGCAGCATGGCCAGGAAATCCTCGAAGCATAGGGGTTTTGAATGGGGCAATGGCCTAGAAATTGTTTTTTTTTTTTTATTGCCATGTGAGATTACTGTAGGGTAGTAGTTTTTTGATGGCAAAAATGGTGGTTCAACCACCAAAGCACATCAGGATGTTCCGTGTCTTTAGAGTGGCGCTTAGACTCCGCACCACTCCCCAAGGGAGAGTGCTTGTCACCCGTGGCCGGAGAGAGCCCAAGAAAAAGTGCCGGCGGAGCAAAGAAGGTCTATTTGGGTTTGAAATAGGGTACCAAATTTGGTTATGCCATAGGGTTATGCCATAGGGTACCCCCAAAATTTCATGGGAATTTCATCGACACATTTCCCCGACAATGCCGGAGTGTGTGTGGGTGAATTGTAGCGACACAGCGACTGATTGATCCCACATGCCGTACCTGCCATTTCGGGGATGGCTGGCAGCCATAAAATGGGTTAAGACAAGCAAGTGAACCCGGATTGGGGTCAGAAAGCTAGTGACAAGACATGTTTGGGAATAACTTCTTGCAAAAGCATGGCAGAGAAATCCGGTCCCTTGAGCTTGAAAGATTCGACTCAGTATTCTTCTCTCAGTGCTTCTGGACACAGCCTTATGTACTATACCCTTTGGTATCCCTTTGGTAATCAAAGAGGGCAGTGGAAACTCCTCCATTTACCCTCTGGTAAACTAACATAACTATGGAAAATCACCATTTTTAATGGGAAAACTCACTATTTCTATGGCCATTTTCAATAGCTATGTGAAATTACCAGAGGGTATAGATTATTTGCCCATTGGAATGATTTTTTGAATTACCGTTGAGTTCGGGGATTTCGCAGCTAGTCATGTTTGATGACCGGCTCCCATGTCCCAGGCTCGGAGACCTCCAGGGAAACGACCACAGCATCCACGGCCAGACGGAGTGAGGCTTTTTGGCGGCCGGATGTTCCCTTGGCAGTTTGCTTGTGCCGAATGTTCGGGGCGAACACAGTCCTTCTACTTCATCCAATGTTCTTTTAATTATGTTTTCAAATGAAACTAATTGAAACTAATTGAAACTAGTCTTTTGCCAACAGGTTTGGCGCTGCTGTGGTGAACCAAATGATGGACCCCTATAGTTATACCACCTATTTCCAGCACAATTGGGGATGACTTCTCCCTGAATCCTGTGTCCAGTCGCCCAGGTTTCAGCACAGTCACGCAATCCGTTGAGTGCCAGCATGGTTGCAGCGCGCTCAAACTTGGGCGGGGAGGGCAACCTGCAGCTGGTGATTGAGCTTGGTGAGATTAAGTTGTTTTCCATTGTCCAACGGTCATTTCAAAATATGGCAATCACAAATCCAACTGAAACAACGACAGAGGACACCCCCAACAGTGCAATTTGTTTTTCATCTAGCATCAAGATGACTATTCATCCACTCAAACTCAATAATAATAATAAGAAGAAGACAAATAAACAAAAGACACCATATTTCCATATATTTCCATATATTTCCAAGTCATCAACCCAAACCTGTACTTGCAAAATATTGCTGGAATGAGCCAGCCAGCTACTGACAAGGTTCTACAGTACAGCGGGCTGGCCTGGGCAAAACCACACCTGGGAAGCATTGTCCCAGTATGTCCCAGGTAACTAATGCCTTTGGATGGGGTAAAACATCCCAACCATACCCAGTACCAGTACCATTCACACGTTCACACGATTTTGGATGATCCCGAAAACCACTTCTGAATGGCCAATGTTCTGCTAGCGTCCATGTCCGGCCAAGGCGCGCTAGAGCCGCTGTAGTCTTTCGAATCCTGGCTGTGAAGCGTGACCGCCAGAGTCATGGGCCAATGTAGTGCAAACAAACTGCGTCCCATGATTGGCCAGCATTTCGGATGAGTTATGACATTTCTGGACTGTTGAATAGTCCTGTCCCATTTTTATGTAGGACAGTGTCCTACTTGTTGTATAGATGTTCCGAACAACCATCATAATCATTCATAATCCGTTATATAATATAGATGATTATAGATGTGTTCTGTCAGACTCGTTGGCTGCAAATTGTCCAACCAAATTTGGCACAGGTGATGCAAACAGGTCCATGCGGCACGCAGGTTGTAGTGAGTTGGCTGCGGCATCAAAACCCTGCTATTTTGGCAGTTCAATTCGCACGTGTGCGGCACCGTCGTTTTCATGACTTTGGGGTGGTCGTAGCGGAGTGTTTACTTTCACGCTTTTCCGTGGCAGAGTCTGGATATACTGATTCAATGCAGCTACCTTGCACAGACGATTGATTTTGTTGGGGGTTCTCTTTAATTCACCCCAAGACCACAGGGACTCGATCTTTCGAGTCTAATTTGCTGGCTTGCAGATGGGAGCAGGGTCGGCAGAAAAGAAAGAAAAGGCCACGAAGCTTGGCCAGCTACTCTATGCTTGTGGGACACGGGTTAGGTATGGTCAGGTATCCTAATTTTTTTTGGACACATCCCATCGAATAATAAAGCGAGTATCATCAAATATCAGCAATACCACCTGTTGAATTCAACCAGTGTTTGTTTTGAGGTGCATTGGGCTTGCTTGGTGAGCTTCAAAGAACAGCCAGCTCATAACAGGAAAAGCATGCAGCCACTACAGGAGGGTAGGGCCTAGTTTTGCTGGTCTCCAATTGCCCTGGGTTCCAATTACGTGGCCACAGATTGCTCGTGGGTGATTGTGAATTCGATGATGCTTGTCAGGATGAGGAATGATTCTGGGACATTGTGATGATGACTCTTGGGGTCACAAGCAAGATATAGAGGAAGTGGGCAGGGACTTTGTTGGCATTGGCCGTGCCTGCGATTTGGCAGATTGGGATGCCGGCACGTCGGAAAACCGCAGTTTTTTCCAGTTTTTTCAGGGAGTTTCCGGGACATTTTTCCAGCCGTCAGCTTTCCAGTGCAGTTGACCTTTGGTTCAGCACGCTGGCAGTTGACCGATCCCCGCAATGGTGCGAGCAACCCCGCTCCTGGTTGCAGGTGGCATTTCGCAGCGATGGGCTGGGATCATGTTGGATAATCTTCATCAAATTTGAGGAACAACTAGAAGAATATAGAAGAATTGTACAGTGTACAGTATTGCACAATATTGTACAGTACATTGCAGTACCCTTTTTTCCTTGTATAGTTATATATGACTGTTTATATAGACACCATGTCTCATGGTGCATCGAGCTTGCCAGATGCCTCTTGTGATTGCATCAGATTACGTTTGCTGAAGTGAGAGGAACTGGGAAGAATTACATTACATGTCTATCCGTATGTTCACTACAAGATTGATGCGCATGATGGCGAACCAGTAGAATTTGGTACGCAGTGGATGCACAATATGTATATATGATGTTTGCCCTGGTCAGTTCCCGCAATCCTTGGTCATGAGAAATGTTCGAACCTGGGGCTGACAGGCAAGTATCGAGAAAGCATCAGTAAGAACTGTTCCAACTCACAATTTTCACAGCCTAAAAGCAACTCGATGAAATTGAACATTCAAACTTTTTCAACATACTGCAGTGAATCAACCACCAAGCTAAAATCTGTGTTCACCACAAAATTAGATAAAATTAGCAAGTCACCAGGTGCTGGCGCCCTGGTTGCGCCCTGCTTCCTTGCGCCCTGGGGAGAAACCACATCGCGCTCCCATCAGCTGAGGGGTGATGCCGCTGAGAGGCGTTTTTCCAGCGGCAGATTTCATTTCTTGGGGGTGATGTATGGTTTTATATACCGGATATTTATCGATATGTGATATATGGACCTATCGAACATATCATATTTGGGATGATTATGGAATATTATGGATAATCTAGGATCTAGGTTAGGATATTAGATAATCATCTAGAGGGTAAACGGCTATTCCTGACCATTTCAATCACTAAATCATCAGAATAACTATCATAATAATCCCATCCCCCTGACATTGAACATCACCATTGTACCCAAGTCCTCCCAAATATGTCCTCCTCTTATCTACATTCACAATGGTTTCTGGCGGGGTGTTTGATTAATTTTTTTGTACTGTATGGAGGATTGGATTGACCTGCCAGGCTGCCTGGATTGAAGAATGCAGGGTTTATGAATGAATATGAATATGAATCCATATCAATCCATTTTATTTTTCATCACCCCTCCCAAAATGTGAACCAGGGTTTCAAAATGTTTCCAATAATCCAGGGTTGTATTTTCAATGTCAGAAAGCCTCATTTTGGGATATGATGTTGCATACGCTCCAGCTGGTAAACAATCAGACATATAAATGGGGTATGGCTTACTGCTGGGTTTACCACATTGATGGATTCAGCTGCAATGGTGGATTAAATCCCCATGTTGGTTAAAAGATGTCTAGCTAGACCCTGATCAATGGTTGCTCAAAACCTTCAGATTTTGTCGGGTATACAATGGATCTTCGTGCTTGGAATGCCAGCAGTCTGTTGGTCAGACCGGAATTGGCACTAGCAGTTACTAGCAGTTTGTACCAAACCTGAGTTACCAAATGTCTGGGTGAACTAAAGCGGATTCTTGGATGGTTGCTACATGAGAACTCAGTGGACACGTATATTTATTTAATTACTGTGTATAATATATATATATATATTATGTATATATATATAGATGGCTCACTTCAATGGTCTCCCCCATCAAAAAAAGCAGACTTGGATGAAGGGACAGTTTCCAGCAATTAATGAAACAAACCGGAACTTTCCCCATCAACCAAATTCCAAAATCCATGACTTTCCATGACTTTTCATGTCTCCATGAATGCAGGAGTTGTTCATGGCTTTTCCTCGGATTTTCCCGCCATCACAGGGAGCGCGGCACTGGGACCTCTTCCGCGGCGCCAAGCGCGGCGGTTGCCGCGCTGCCGGTGGCGGGCCTCCTGGCGGCGGCTGGGCGACGTGCCTTGGTCGTGAAGCGTCTTCAGCATGGCAGGGATGGAATTTTCTGGGTAGATCAGTGGTGATTTCTTGAACTGGGGGATCCCCAGTCGTCACCATAGGTCACCATGGGTAAACCAAATACTGAGTCATACTGAGTCATATAAGTCATGGTCATCCATAACTTGGATGAGTTTGGGGTACCCCCAGCCATTTTAGGACACTTCCAAATAGGTAGATAAGTATGGGTTGTAATATAAACCATCAATCCACATGGAAGGTTTATGATTGCTTTAGTAGAGAGGTAGATGGTTAGAGACAGACTGACAGGCTGACTGATAAATCGATAGATAATGATAGATAGAAAGAAAGAAAGAAATATAGATAAATAGATTGATTGATTGATAGATTGTTAGATTGATAGATTGATAGATTGATAGATTGATATATTGATTGATTGATTGATAGATTGGTAGATCGATAGATCGATAGATCGATAGATCGATACATCGATAGATCGATAAATAGATAGATCGATAGAGAGATAGAGAGATAAATAGAAGATAGATAGATCGATAGATCGATCGATCGATAGAGATATAGATAGATAGATAGATAGATCGATAGATCGATAGATCGATAGAGAGATAGAGAGATAGATAGAAGATAGATAGATCGATAGATCGATCGATCGATAGAGATATAGATAGATAGATAGATAGATAGATAGATAGATAGATAGATAGATAGATATATAGATAGATAGATAGATAGATAGATAGATAGATAAATAGATAGATAGATAGATAGATAGATCGATCGATAGATAGATAGATAGAGATATAGATAGATAGATAGATAGATAGATAGATCGATCGATAGATAGATAGATAGATAGATAGATAGATCGATAGATAGATAGATAGATAACTAGGGTCTGTACAGAAAATAAGTATTTATATGGATATATAGTGACATGGAATTCTTATCAAATATAACGGGATATAATAGTATAATGTGAGAGAGAGAGGGAATGGGAGAGAGGAGTGTAAGGATATAATGCAGATGTAAACAAGAATGGCTATGTAATCAAGTCCACAAAATCATTGAAACCCGTGTGTTTGTTCCGCGTTCTTATCTGCGCAAAATCCGGGAATAATCTATGATACATGTTAATACGGGCAATTCTTTTCTAGGTAAGATTGCCAGAGGGTATCCCTCAACATGTAAGAATGATATTTCTGCTCATTCAGTGTGTTGCTGAAAACTCCTTTCAGCCAACATAGAGCTCCAGTGGGAGCACATTCAAAGATCGAAGGTGTGTATATGTTTTGACTTTGCAAAATTTTTCCATCGCTCGTTTTCTCCCTGCGAAGAGAACAGAAAGACGAGAAAGGCAAAGAAACCTTGAATTGGCAAAAACTCCCTGAGCAACTCCATAAAACCAAAAGTGGAACATGACTTTCCTACGTTGAAGCCCGTTCGTGAGGCTCAACCAGCACGGAGACTTCAGCTGACTCAAACATAAATAGCAAAGATTGGATGCAGCCGACAAGAATTTAGAATGGGGATATCATTGGAAGTAAACCAAGAACAATTGGATAAACATCATCGTTCATTGGTCCTACTGGTTGGTTGGGTAAGATTCAAACCACCACAAATGGCAAATCAGCCAAAAGGAACCTGAAAGATACCCGAAATTTCAGACTCATCAAAAATTATGTTTGATGGAAATCACCATGAACCATTTTTTTTTTGTGTGTGTGTGTTCATGTCAGCTTTCAAGGGAACCAACCAAAATGTTCATTGGAAATACTTGGAGATATTTACTTAAAGAAAAATCTAAAGCCTGTTTCCAGATCACCATGGAGTTAAAGGCTCCTCGCCCATTGGGGCAACCCATTTTAATGTCCGTAAATGTCCGTAAAAACACTACTTTGCGGGGAAACGTCGCTGGATCTTTCATTGACCAGGGGGTTCGTATCCCAATTTCCCTACTGGAAATGTCTTTGTATAGCCAATTTTTAAAACTTCCATCTTCCTTTGAATCCATTTCCCCCCAGTGCATCCCAGTGCAAGATACGATCAAAATACAAAGCATGTACAAAGCATGGGTGCAACGCCTTGGATCTTTTTTTGCCAGTAATGTGGTAAACCACAAAAAAAACACAACCCAAAATCACCATAGATTGGGTGGTATAAACCAACCCCAGATGGCAGTTGGAATTTTTTCCATATTTGATGTTCTGGGAATGGGATTGCTTAACCAAACATGCACCAGATGAAAGATGTCCTGCCAGGCTCGCGTCAGCAGCGTCGCGCTGCGGCGGCCGAAGCCGAACCAGAGCCCGTCTTTGACCCCAGCAAGGAGCCAGGTGCGAGTCAGCCGCTGGCGACCTTGAAAATCTTGGAAAAAACGTTCAATTCATACATGGCTGATATCATTCATGTATATATATATATATTAATTAATTATATATATTTAATACTAACATTATGGATCGATGTTATTATATTATGATATACTGTCATATTACACTATGATATACTGGATTTGTATTGATTTGCTTCTTTGATGCACAGAGATTATACAATTATTGATGGTGCTGGTGCGCGACGTGTTACTTGATTTGAAAGAACCATATATGGCTCAGCGAGTTGTAAGTCCATTTTCAACGGGACGTCCATTTTCCACAGAACCATCCTCAATGTATCTCAATATGCATGCAAAGACTATCCGAGTGCAACTGTTCAGTGCCCAGGTGTCCTCCGTTGTGGACATAGCCTGTAGCGAAGATCTCTTTCATTGGAGTTCCCATCCACCCACCCAACCGGAGACCAGTTGGCTGAATCATATGATACAAACTTGTAAGCAGCATTTATCGCGGAGAAAGCTCAAGTACATAAAGAAACGCAACAATGGAAAGTTCCCCGCTTCCAAGCGGTGGTTCTCCAGTTGATATGTTGGAGTACCAGAAGCTAATATAAGCTAATGACGTATTCGCGATTATTCCATTCCTTTGGCTGGGTCATTCACCCACTGTAATGGGCCAGAAACAATTCCAAATAATTTGTGTTTTTCCAGTTGGTGCGTTATTTAGCAGAGGGTGCATCCAAAGATTCAGCTGTGCACTGTGCGACAGGTGTGACCCTGCCGCTGCGATACTTCGACCCTTTGGGCTTTGCAAAGCAGGGGGATCGTGAAGGTGTTTACAATTTGCACATGGGGAGGATGGTCATTGTGAGTGCAGGTTTGAAAACAGCTTTAAACGGTGGTAAGCTCGGCAATCCTGCGTATCTGATGCACAGTTGTACCATGAAAAGCCGTGTGAGTCTGGCTCTGAAACCAGCTTGAATTCGTTGGAACTCCAGAAATTCTGAGGTGGATCGACTATCAAAATAAGATATTATGATCATAACACCATTGGCCCCAGTCGTGGGCTCCAGGTATAGGACCTACCCCCAACACCCAAAGGGTAGAGGTCGCCATCCCAAAGTGCTAGGCTTTTACCAGCTGAGAGCAGCTGAGCTGAAGCATGGCCGCGTGGTGCGCGATCCCAGATGGCAGAGTGGTCGCCAAAAAAGATGGGTAATGAATGGATTTTGGGTGAATAACCCCACAAAAAAGATATAGTGTCTGAATTTGATTCACCATTTTTTGTGGCCTTGTCCTGGACCGATCCATGGAGAGTGAGTGCTTCGAGCTGCGATATCTAATTCGAAACCATTACCAACTAGTTAGAAACTTACAGAAACTTTAAACGTCCGTTTGACATGACACATGGACCAGAAATCGATGCCTCAGGCAATGATTGCGGCAGTGGGATGCGTAGTGCAGCACAACGTCAAGTTCCCAGGTGCGGGTTTTGGTATGTTGGAGCCTCTCATGACTTATAATGGAACCCATGGGTTTCAATCATACCCAATAATCAATAGGATAGCTTATTGAGGATGTATCCCTCTTTCAGGAAGCACCCAATTGCCCTTCTACAACGTAGGAAAAATATATGAAACAGCAAGATATATCATTTTGTTATTTGGTTGGCACCTTCAGTGGAATGTGTGCGTCCACAGATGGTCCCATTTTTGCGCAGCCGCAGAGGCTTTGAAGACGTACCTACTGGAATTCAGGCTGCGATCACACCTCCTGGTCCCTTGGAGTGGCAGAGATCTGACATAATGAATGGGTTGTTTCAGGGGCAAAGGTGAATTGATGCCACATATCATCATCATATTCCCATTGTTGTTGGTTTATAGCCTATTAACCACTATTAACCACTATTAACCACTATTAACCACTATTAACCACTATTAACCACTATTAACCACTATTAACCACTATTAA
>Ga0126342_10004829_pt1 | contig 23215 bp, 27 predicted proteins | sample Cyp1metagenome_FD_92528 | JGI IMG/M metagenome (GOLD analysis project Ga0126342, IMG submission 92528) | Coral microbial communities from Lord Howe Island, Old Settlement Bay, Australia - Cyphastrea 1 metagenome | ecosystem: Host-associated > Invertebrates > Cnidaria > Coral ...
AAGGTGTCGTGGCTCTTTGTTTGCAACGCGTGATAGCGTAATTTCCTGGTAATTTACGTATAAAATGCAACAAGATAAAAACCCTAAAGGTTTCGTGGCGCTTTGGTTGCAATGCGTGATGGCGTAATTTCCTGGTAATTTGCGTATAAAATGGAGACCCAGGTGCGTAAGTAAGTGATTTTCTAGGTGCGCAAGTGAGTGCATTTCCCAGGTGCGTAAGTGAGTGAATTTCTAGGTGCGCAAGTGAGCGTAGTGCCCTTTTGACACCAACAGGAGCAGTCTGAGATCAAACGTTTGCTTTTGTCGGTCATAGAAGAAAACAAGAAGTTGAGAGACAGAGTTCAAGCAGTAAAGATGCAGCCGCAGGATTTTGCGACCCCTGACAGCTTATCAAAAGCAGGCAGTGTTCAGGCTGACCGTTCCGTGAGCGCTGATCCTCGTCGTCTTCAAGGTCTGAAGCTTGAAGGACTGTTTGAACAGGAGGCTGCTAGACCCCCAAAGGAGGACGGGCTAGATGGCCGAAAAGGGTTTCAGGAGGCTGCTAGATCCCCAAAGGAGGATGGGCTAGGTAGCCAACAAGGGTGCAAGGAGGCTGCAAGGAGGATGGGCTAAATGGCTGACAAGACAAAGACAAGGAGGCTGCAAGACCCCAAAGGAGGATGGGCCCAGAGGCCAACAAGCGAATGGAGGGGACTTCAACACCCAATCCATGGAGCTCATGTTTCTGATGGTGCAATCAATGCGAGGTGAAGAAGGGAGCGTCATGGGTGAGGAGGTTGTGCGATCTGGAGCTCCTGATTTGCCCGATCTGTTGCCATGGGCCTCGACTGGGCCTTTGCAGCTTGGCGATTGGATGCTGCTTCTCAGTCCGATCATTTCAGATCTGTCAACCACTTCGCAAGATTGGGTGGTCTCTCATGACAAAGGATCTGGAGGCATGCTATCAAAGGCACATTTCCATGTCACCACTGGATCGACCCAATCATGATTTTGCAGCTCCTGAAAGTCTGAAGCAACCACGTTGGCAAAGATTGGAAAGACGCGTTTTTACCATGGTCATGAAAGCGATTCCAGAGAGTTGCGGGGAGGAGTTGGTAGCAGACAGAAGGTTGGATGTCTATGGGGTGCTGACGTACCTGTACACAACCTACTGTCCAAGTAGGGTTGCAGAAAAACAGCATCTCCTCAGAGCTTAGAAGATCCTTCTGAGATCATCAGCATGCACGATGCCCCAGCAGCCATTCGTCGCTGGCTGCGCTGGAGAAGAAGGGCAAGAGTGGTTGGCGCTGTTGAGCCGGATCCAGCCATACTTCTGAAGGGTTTGAACCGAATGACAAAGAGAATCCTTGAGAATCACCTACAACTCAGAGTTTCCCTTGTCCGCAGCAACTGGGCTGTGGACACAACTCAAACTCTTCTTGCAGAGCTGGAACAGTTGGCGGTCACCGAGAAAAGGGTCACAGCCGCCGCACCAAAGAGAGATCAAGAAGGTTTGAAGATTAAGGCGTTTGAGGCAGAGGCTGGTGAGATGAAGAAAACTATAGTGCTGGTGCTGACGCCACTGCTTTAAGACTGACGCTGTGGTTTGCAGCCCGCTGTCAGTGGCTTGGTCTTTCCCTTGACATCACAACAGCATTCCTCAACGCCTGCCTTGACCAAGAAGACCAGTCCAACTGGACAGTCCAACTACATCTTGGTTTCTCCGCCACCAATCTTCGTCAAGAAGGGTTGCCTTCCTGCTGGAACTGTCTACAGACCCAGGTTGAGTTAGGAGGAAAGAAAATCAAGTTGGTCATGAGGCAGCTGGACTCCGAGCCCAATCTTTGGAGGTTGAAGAAAGCGGAGGAGGAAGAAAGTGAAAGCTCTCCGAACACCAACTACGGCTTGGTGATGACCTACGTAGATGACATCCTGATCACTGCACCAAAGGAAATCACAAAGGCAGTGGCTGCGAAGTTTTAAGAAACGTGGGCTACATCAAGTCCAGAAATTGTGGGGGAGATTCCCACTCGTTTTTTGGAATGGAAATCTCAACCTCCAAAGGCCCAGATGGCCGAGAAGTTTGGCATGTCACTCAGGAATCATACATCAAGGACATGGCGAAGCGTCAAAATTGCGAAGTTTTGCCCAGAAGAAATCACCAAAGATCAGGCCAGCATGTGTCTTGATGTCGAGCCGCCAAAGCTTGAGGCTGTTCGAAAGCGCCAAAAAGTTGTTGGAGAACTGCTTTGGGTCCTCACAAGAACCCGTCCCGATGTGATGTATAGCATTTTACGTCTGGGCTCCAACGTCACCAAAGCCACAAAGTCAGTTTTGGAAGCAGCCGATCAAGTTCAAGGATATCTGCTGCGAACATGCTCAGAAGGTTTGACATACAAAGATGATGGAAAAGAGCCAGTGAAGATCCAAGCTTTTTCAGATGCGAGTTATGCACCGACGAAGAGTCATTTGGATGCTTCATCATCACCTTGAACAAAGTTTGGCGTGCTGGTCGCCGACACATGGTGACCCTTTCAACTGCAGAATCAGAGCTGGCTGAGCTGGTTGAAGCGATGACAGCTGGAGAATCAGTTGCATCAACAGTAGATGAGCTAATTGGCCCAGTTCAACGTGGAGCATTCACCGACTCCCAAGCAGCTGCATCCATCATCAGCACCGATGGTGGATCCTGAAGGACTCGACATCTGCGAACTCGAGCCTCATATGCGAGACAGTCAGTTTTGTCAGGCTTTTGGGCCATTCAGCACATTCTGGGGGCTGTCATGGTGGCGGACATCGGCACCAAGCCACTGACATCAACCCGCCTCGACAGCTTGAAAGATTTGATGATTTGATGAAGATGAGCCAAAGAAGAAGGAGGAAGAAAAGATTGAGGAGGAGGTGAAGAAGGAAAAGACAGAAGGAACAGAATTGAGAAGTGTGCAGGTCAGCCAGGACTTGCTGAGGCTGGTCATTACTATTGCCATTTTGGCAGCTGCGAAAGCAGACGATGGAGAAGAAGAAGAAGCCCAAGAAGGATCAAGAGAATTTGGGATGTTTTTAGCAGCTTTTGCCGTGATTGTGGCGCTGCTGACCTTGTCCCTCCAATGGCTCTGGAAGGTTGGAGTAAGGCTGGTGAAAGAATCGGCAGCCCGAAGTCGCCCTGAGTTGGAGGAGAGAAAGAAAGAGATGAAAAGAAGAAAGGAGGGAGAAGTGGCGGTTGGGGTTGAACCCGAGTGGTTCAGTCCGCCTCCTTCCGGCCGGTCCAGTCCGCTTCCCGCCGTAAGTTGGGGTTGGACCAGAGGGGTCCAGTCCGCCTCCCTCGTGGATTGCCACCTCCAGGTTTTCCTCTTTTGATCTCTACAATGAGTGGACGTTTTCATGCTGATTTCCAATGCCCTCATCGAGGCAAATCTGTTCAGTACAACTTGTGCATCCGCTGCAACGAAGGATTGAAGACTAGCATGAAGTCAGCAAAAAAATATCGTTGACGCTGAGGGGGAGCGCAGTTGTCAGTGCATTCCCTGTTCAGACATCCAAGGCACTTTGATTTTCCAGAAATTGGGCATAACCGCTGCAAATTGTAGCTGCCCTTTTGTGGATCAAGTCCAAACATTCAGGCTGAAAGGTAGAAAACAAAGGGCTTGCGGTGCTGTGGGTCATTTCCTGGTGGGCTCCGGTTCACCATATTTCATTTACACTCTGGTTATTTAACATAGCTATGGAACATGGCTCAGTTATAGATTATATATCTATGATGGTTTAGCTATCAATAATGGACATTTCCCATAGCTATGTTAAATAACCAGAGAGTCTTGGATATTCTACGATTTTTGAACTAATGTAGGCGACCACGTAGATTAACGGTAATGTAATATCGAACATATTGACATATTGAATCATATCTATGAATAGCTCCTCTGGTAATGGCAAGGGGAACGCTAATGGCAACCTAATATAAATGGTAGCCATTGGTAACCAAGTAATGAAAATGACATATGATGGTGATATCTAACCAACGAAATCTGATCTCTAATGCTAACACATCTTTTCCAAGGGGTAGTCTGGCAATGGATCCCTATATGATTTGGCCATGAAAATGCGGACTAAAAGTGTTTTTTCCCGTGTTGGCCATGGTTGATCACCAGATGTTAACCCATTTCCCATGTGTATCCCATTCATATTCCATTTCACCCAACTTTCAGCAGGTTTGCAAACCCTGAGATCTGGGGAAACCGCGGGTTTTCTTCCATGTCAGGATTCGGGTGCCTGCACACCTTGTGCCTCTGAATGGATTGTTGTGTTGCTGCTTGGTGACTGAGGTTGGTCTTGGATTCAACGTACTTGGTCCATCTTGGACGATGCATTTGAGGTTACAAATAGGCATAACCATGGTTATAAACCCCCATAAGTATCCATAAGTTAGGATATATCATCATATCACCCTTACGATTATGGTTGTATATCCACTAAAACATTGAGCTGCAGTTCCAAGTAGCAAAATTGATCTAGCACTCATGCGGTAAAACCAATGCCATGTTTCCCTAGCATTTGGGGATGATCTGTCCCATTTCTGGGATGGGCCAGTGTTTGGTTTACCACAGTACCAATTTCTTGGCGTGACATGCACTTTCGTTATTTTTACAGCATGTAGACATCGGATCTAGGTAGCCATTATTATTTGTTGTTGAAACAACTTAACATGATTTACTCATCGGTGCGTTGATGGGTGCGCCGGTTTTCATAAACCACCCTGAGTTCTCGTCTCGATCTCTCAGTCAAATTGGTGATGTGTCAAAACCTATTATTGCCATATTTGAGGGAATCATCCATTAACCAGCTATTCTAGGGTACCTACGGTACCAGGATTGTGATTCAAAACCGTTCAAAGGACTTGTATGGTTCAACGTTCCAAAATCGTAACGCCAGGTTTCCTGTCAGTGTAACCCCCATCCCAATCTCCAAATTTTATTGTGTTTTACGCATTGGTGAGCAGTTGGTGAATGCCATCCCCAGATCGGCAAAAAACAGCCGAAGAATGAGATTCCAAAATGAACAAATCCAGTAGTAGAATGTAGTAGACTTAGTAGACCATGATTTCTCACATTTTTTTGGGGAGCTGTTCGGTCTCTGCTTTTCAACCTACCTAATTTGGCACAGAATTTTGGGGACACCTCGCCAAAATTTCGGAAAAAAAGGTGACCTGATCCGGGAAGATGATGATCAACCAATGTCACCAGGCTCATCGGCGTCGCGCTCCTGGTGAGTGCTTTGGCGGGCTCCTACTACATGCTGCCCTCCAAATATAGTGCAACAGCTTCTCGGCTTCCCATGGCAGCCAGAAAAAGACCATTGTTTACCCTCTGGTAAAGATACAAAAACCTATGGAAAGATCCACCGTTTTTAATGGGAAAATCAACTGTAAATCACCATTTTCTCTAGCTATGTTAAATTACCGGTACCCGCATAAAATCGTCATTGATCGTCAGAATCTTAGGAAATAGTTGGAACATCCATTTCGCCAGTTCGGGGATGGTACCATCCCCAAGTACCATTTTGGGTGGCAAATATCACCTCCAAATGCCAAATGTTATAGGTTTATGGCAGCCATTGGCGAGTTGGTGAATACCACATGATTCTTCCTACCAGATGGATCTAGATGGTGGGCTTGGGGTCCGTATATTCGAAAAACCCATCCTAACTTTCGACGGTCAGCACCGTGAATCACGGGATCATTTGAGAGCCCATTTGGGGCTCAAACAATGGAGACCTTTCCGGGGAATAGACGTTTGCAACCCCAAATTCCACATTTTAAGTATCCCAAATCCAAGCTGCAACCCTCACAAAATGGGGCTGGAATATGATTTTGGCACAATGAAATTCGATCCCATACTATACTACGTCCCATTTTAGTTAAATATATGATATATTACAACTGTATAAAGTATAATGTATGATAAATGATATATTATATACTATCCAATTACAACTGTATACTATGTATAATATATATATATATATATATATATAAGGTTTTGGCTTTCAGCTCCCCACGTCGGCTGTATTGCCCTGAGCCTTAGCGGGTCTTTGTGACGACCGACCCGCGGGCTCCCCGCTGCTGGGGCCTTGCAAGCGCTGTTGCGCTCTTGCGCTCTGCGGATCTTGAGTTGGTCCGCATCGCCTTCGCTCATACAGCTCGTCTATTCCGATCCTGCTCTACCTGGATAAGCCTACCTGGTGCGGTTCGACTTGGTCGCCGTACGTGGTTCCTTTCTGGTATTCAGGGCTTCGGTTCCCTAGGACAAAGGTTCTGGGACGGGTTACCAATTCACTGCCTTAAATTGGATTTGGGGATTTCTATTTCACGGTGTTTTCCCTCACGATTGGGCCTTTGATGCTTATTGTGCTCAATTTTGTGTTTGCGATCCAATTGGTCCTTTCTGGCTTTGATCAACTTTGCCCTGACCACCACGGCATCGGTGACACAGAGGCGGACTCAGCGCAGGAAACGTGCAACTGCACGGCGTTTGTGGTTTCTACATCGTCGAGGAGCACTTCGCCTTTCACAAGGGCGACTCAAGCACATTTTCCAGGTGCTCCGCCATCATCATTCGAAGGATTCGACCTTCTTGGGCCTCATCGCAGCCACAATGACAGACAATGCTCCGTGGCGATGTCTGGGATGCAGACAACTTCGCAAGCATTCAGCCAACCATTGTCATATTTGCCAACAACCTTGGCAAGTTGCGATGGACAGGACGTACGTTCATCAACCTGGAGGGCAAAAATCCCAGGAGACGTACGCAACCGGCTGGAATTACAACCAAGGATGGGATGGACAGCAGAATTGGAATCGAGAGCGCTCTCAGAGTCGCACTCATACCCCAAAGAAGGGCAGGAAGCCGAAGGGGGCGAAGACTCCCAGGAACAATGCTCAGGGCGAAGGGAAAGGAGCCCGAATGATGCCATTTCCAACAGCCCCCAGTTTTGGCAAAGGCCAACCGCTGCCTCCACCTCCCATGCCATGGCCGGGCTATGCAGGAATGAACCAGCCCATCATGATGCAGCCCCCCATGCAGCCTATACAGCCCATGCAGCCTATGCCTGCATCCATACCACAGCATCAGCCACCGCCTCAATTAGCACAGATGATGGCACCAGTGGCTCCAACCTTCTCAGCACCTTCGCCTCCTCAGACATCGGTGAGTTCAGAGCAGATGGAATTCATCGAGATTGCACGAGCTCGGCAATCCGAACTGCCAGCCGACATGAGGCACCAGATGCAGAAGATGGCGAAGAAGGAGGGAGCAAGGGCCACAAAAGACCTACACAGTGCTGTCAAGCAACTTGGAATTGCGAGAGCAGAGGTGGAGGAAGCCATTCAAGCCCGCATCAATTTGATTGCCTCTTGGAAGAATTTCCTCACAGAAGCTGTCAAGACGTGGCAGGACTACACCGTCCTCTTTCAGACCCAAGAACGTGGTCTTCAAGCCAGGATCCAGGAAGCTCAGGAAAATTTTGCCCAGGCAAAAATCCAGGCTGCGGAATCCCAAGCAGTGGCAGGCAAGCTCACGATCGAGATCAAGGACGAGGACGACGATTTGGTGGATGGTCAGGAAACCACCGATCTCTCGGCGGGCAAGATCAACGAGGGCCTTGCCACGCTGTCTGCGTCCCTACAGCAGATGAAGGAACAAGCGGATGCGATCGTGGTGGAAGAGAATGCGGCAAAGAGACAACGCACCGCAGCCTCCCAGTTAGGGGATCAGGTGATGGAGGTCGGCGTTCCAGCAGGCTCCAAGGCATCTTCCAAGCCGCCTTTTGCCTCGCCCGGCTGTCCATGACGTTCTCGTATGACAGCTTAGGGCTCTGCCGCCACTGGAGCAATGATGCTTCAGGATTCATCATGAAGTGGCACAACAGAGCGTTGCTCAAAGACGAATTTGTCTCTGAATGGAAGGCAAGGGAACTTGCAGTGGGGCTTGCAAGTGAACTGTCATACCAGACAGACGCATCTTCCTCTTTCTGGACTACCTCATGGAGTTCCCGTCATGAAGGTTGCCGGACAATACCAATCACAAAATCTTACCAATCACAAAATCTTTCTCAAGGAGGACAAGATCAAAGACTCTGCATGTGGGTTTTGCAGAGCCTGTTGACGTTTGGATTGGCTGCGAAGACTCCTTCCAGATGTATCACACTCTTGGCTCCCTTGAAACTTTCGCATCAAGGACATCACCATGGAGCTGCCCTGATTTCAATGGAGCAGAATCCAACCTTCGAACCTTTGACCTCATCGCGACCTCGGATTCTTCCAGGAATACCGTTGTGAGAGGTTTGAGTCCGCATCCTTTGTGGGCCCATGACATCCTTGAACTTTTACGACAAGAAGGACGACCAGATGCTGACGAAGATGGGCCAATTGTGTACATTACTTCGTACTTCATCGATCATGATGTACATCCTCATCACGATCTTCCTCGACTTCTCCGCTTCGACAGTGATGTCTCGGACTGGGAGAGAGACGTGTGCCTGATATGGGAAGATTACATCGATGTTTCAATACCATTTGATGTCACGTTAGTGAAGCCGGAGTCACCGCATCATGTCTACCCGGATGCTGTTGCCACAGCCATTGTGCACCAAAGGGCCACATTTGCCCGGGCTGCAGCCCTCATCACTACAGTACGCATTGCAGATCCAACCACGAGATTCTCTGAATGTGCTCATTCTTTCCCAAGACAGGCTGACACCGAGGCTATTTACCAAGCCGCCCAGGTATCTGCACTCTGTCAGGAAAGGCTTGCATCGGGCTTTGGTGCCTGCACTCTTCATTCAGGTCATCTTCAATTACCAGATGGACAATTGCAGCATCTTCATCATGGCATCGGACTGCACATCAAGGTCCCACCTGCCCTCAGTGATGATGAACTTGAGCAAAATCTGGAACGAAGAGTCCGACAAAGACAATCACTTCACCCACCGCACGTTTGGAATCCTCCACCTGGAGATGAACAACCGGAGACAGATCATCCCAGGAACAATGACACCAATGATGCTCCTGAAGATATCACGTCCTTCATGGCCAGACAGTTGATGGTTCAGGACATTGCCGCAACTTCTCCAACTGACGGAGCTTCCAGGAGTGAGAGAAGTTCATCATCGCCTTCTTCCTTTTCCTCATCGACGATCAGTGGTACAGAAGATTGGCGCCAAACAGTGATATTTTCACTAGATGGCAGGTCAATTTCTACACAACTTCCACGGCACGACCAAACAGAGCTCTATCGCCTTGCGGCTAGGCAATTTGGAATTGAACCGCTCGATATCATACGTCTACACCTGGTCCTGCACCGGCCCTTGGACTACATTCAAGTTGATCTTCATGGGCTTCTGATTCAAAGACTTCCTGAATTTCGACCAACACCCTTTGAGCGTCTCGTGCTCTTGGACTTAGAATTGCACGTAGACAATGATGTGCAACCGACACCCTCTCGTCGGTATGTTCGATGGTTACCGTACGTCATCAATCGCCCTTCGCTCTTCCAATTTCTTGGCCTTGAACGTGTTCTTGCTGAGCATGGTGATATCAGCTACCTTTGGAAGAACAATGTCATAGTTCCGCAAAGGGATGCCTCACCCATGAACATTCTTGACGGCGACTACGTCAAAATCTTTGTCGGTGAGGTTGACATGCAAGAACAATGCATTTCAGAATCGGATGCGGTGATCGATGATGCTTCTGTGACCTCCAATGATTCAAATGACCTCAGCAGTCTCTGTCAAAGATCCGCTGCTCAATTTCATCAAGCCTTCCATGGATTTGGAAAACAACTTGGGCTGATCTCGACCAAGACGGATCCAACTCAAACTGACTATGGAGGTCAGGTATCACATCGACCAGCAAGAGCACTTGCTCCGCCAAGAACCACCTTCCACAGCGGCTTTCACCCGGATGATCACAGACGACTTGCCAACCTATTTGACAGAGAGGCTTTTGTTGAATGTGAAGAGGAAGGAAGAGTGGCTTACATTGAAACCTGGCACATCCATCAAATGCACCGCCGTCATTGCAGAGATCCCCGAGCGATGAAGCTGCATGACAATCCTCAACATTGGGCTGAAGAGATTCTCGCGCTTTGGGATTTGACGGGAGACCAGGAGACCGATATTATCCTTCACCTAGTTCAGCCGTCGCCCCCGTGCACCAGATTTCACTGCGTTCTGGCCCTCAGCCCGAGATGACCGTTGGTCTTCTGTCCATTGACGCGTCGGATCATAGAGGAACTTCTCTGGAGCACGAAGCCCATTCATTGTCAGACTACATGGGACGCAACATGGTCCTACGAAAGGTTGTTTTCTGCCAGACGAGAATTTGTTCTGTCAGCCTTGGAGCACTGCCTTTCGGTTTGGTCGACATTGAGGAGGTTCCCAGAGCAGTTTGTCTCACAATTCACATCCGACCTGTCCTCTTTCACAGTGAGGACAACGACTTTATGGACCTCATGCAAAGGCCAACTTCCAGATGGAGTCAATCCCGTACCCCACAAGCAGGACAAGACTTGTCCTCAGCACCCTCACGATGTAATGGGACGGCATTTGTCTTCAATCCAGATGCTCCAGCATTTGATCCTGTGGAGCCCTTTATTGGATATATGCCAGAAAATGTTCAAGAGCTACATCAAGCATGGCTACGCACTGCATTCAGTTGGGATGGGGAAAGCGCCTCTACCTCTGTCATCACGTGGTTCGTGGACCAGCACAATCCGGCTCTTCATCATTGCCAAGTCCCACGGGTTGTACGCCTCTTCGCCAACTTCGAGCGATGGGAAACCAATTTCCGACAAGCTTGGCATGAATTTGCCCTGCCTGGTGCACCTATCATGATTCATGTTGTAACACCACCGCCTTCGAACCTTGACCAAGAATCTGCAGCGCATGTGCTCATTATTCAGAATCCTTTGGATCAGTTTTCTTCCAGTCTTATCACTGGTTTTGACAGCACTGCCAATTATCCTGGGCGACCAGTCAGTCTTTCAGATTGCCATGACCACGCTGGAGACCCTTCATTATGATCACCTCCTCATGGCACTTGGCCTAGGAGGGCGGTGTCTTTTTCCAGGCTCTCCGGCTCAATGTGCGTTGCGCTATGGCAATTATGCAATTCTCCCCGGAGTTCCTTTTCCTGTTCGAGACGGTCATGGGCTTACAGTTCAAATCACTCCTCGGCCAACCTTTCAGAACCAGCGACAACAGGATGAAGGACCCACCCTACTTCAACTCTCTACACTGATTCATAGCACAAGGGACAGTGAGCGCCAAACAACTGCTTCGGTGGCTCATGAGCAGTGGCCGCTTCCCAGTGACTTTTCAGTGTCGTCAGAGAACCTTCCTGATGAACCAGCTACCATGGGGAGTCAACTTCTTTCAGGATGTTCCACCCTTGTTCTTCCTGCCTACATTGAATGCATGTCCCCAGGGACATCGAGCGACATTCAGGAGGAACTAAGGTCATGGGGAATTGATTGTCAAGCCTTTCGCTTTGGGCCACATTGGAAGGCATTCTGCCTCCCTTGGACATGGTGTCCAGATAGACATGAATTTCATTACATGTTCTATCACCAAGATGTGACAGATTCTCACGGTGCCATCGTCCACACTGATGATCATGAACTCTCTGAAGTTGAACTCATGCGATTTCTTCACCAGTTGGGCTACTTCCGAGCTGCCATTATCGCACGAGAAGAATGCCTACCTCGACTGCATTTGATTGAATTCCTTGATGTTGTCCAGCAGCCCCTTGGCCAAGACATCCACCGCAAACAACCACCCCATTGGCCAGCGAGACTGTCCAATACTCGGCACAATGTTCCTTTCTTCTATCCAGGAGAAGATCCTTCTGACCCTGCGTTTCTTATCAGTTCAGGGCTCACAGCAGAAGACTTCAGTGCCTTCTTCAAGTCAGGGACAGATGTTCTATGCCGCGACCCTTCTGGACATGACTTCCCTGAGTCAACCAAATCTGTTTTACAGATCAGCACTCATCAAGATATTGCTGCATTTGACAGAATTATCATATATGCTGACGGGTCTTCTCAACCAGCTCACAGACATAGACCCCCACAATGGAACGAAGAACTTGGCCTTGGTGACACCTGGGCATTTGCTGTCATTGGCGAGACCTACATAGGTTCCCAGACCAAGATTGAAGTCATTGGATGGGCAGCAAGAGGACTCGGCTTCCTTCTTGGGCTCCAAGAACATTGGCTCCCTCCCAGCTGAAAGAGAAGCCCTGACATGGGCAGCATTGTGGCGATTATCTCACAACGTCAACACTCCCACTTTGTTTCGGACTGACTCATCAACGACAGCATCTCAGTCAACAGGAGCTATTGGCACCCAATCCATGGACATCTCCTTCCAGACACTACGAAGTTGCTTTCAAGCGTTAGAAGCAGCTCTTGGAGAGCGTCTGGTCGTTGAACATGTTCCAGGGCATTGTGGGGAACCTTACAATGACATGGTTGACTGGCTCGCACAACAGGAACGGCAGAAGAGTTTTTATTTCACTCGCCAAAGGATCGACCTGCGACAATGGAGAACATTCCTGCCGTATTTCTGGATGGTTTTCAGTACCCATGATGGACTACCCAACTGGGGGGAAGCCGGCTTTCATGTACCACCCCCACAACTACCTGCCAAGGCACCGACAAAAAGATGCTGACCCAGCAGAACCACGAACCATTGCTCAGGCAGAAGTCCACATCAGTCTGTTAGTGCAAATGTCGGGTCCATGTACAATGGCGACTGGGGACATGTTGGCAAGCTGGACTATCTGCGAACCCAATTCAAAGCTCTTGGCTTGAATTTTATGGGAATACAGGAGGCCCGTACTCCGGAATCTTGTTCCAGATCCCAGGATGTCTATAGACCGGCAGGAGGAGCTGATCAAGGACGTGGTGGCATCGAACTATGGATCAATTTGACCCAGGCCTATGCGTACACAGACACAGGTCCGGCCTTTTTTGCTCCCCACCACTTTGTCGTCGTTCACAAAGATCCTCAGTGCCTGCTGGTCCATGGCGTCACTGAATGGATTGACATTTGGCTGGCCGTCGGCCATGCGCCTCACAGTGGTTGTCCCCGCCAAGAATGTCAAGCATGGTGGGAACACTTGGCAGAAGTCACAGCTCACTGCCCTGAAGAGGAACGGCTGTTTGTCCTCGTTGATGCTAATGCTGGGCCGGGCGAACCAGATGGCACTTCTGTATTCAGTACGGTCGGCCAATCGACTGCAAGTACAAGACAAGGCACTTTGCCTTCCCTGCACCTCGGCTTGTCATGTCGGAGATCAGACCACATGTTTTTTTTCATATTATATCATTTTTCTTCGGTTTTGTTCGTGTTTATCATCTTACTGCTGGTTAGAGATTTGTTTCCGATCTAAACCCCTCCGATCCAGGGTACTTATTAAGTTTAGTGAATGGAGGACGCCAGATCGCCTTTCAGGCCACACCATTGACTATGTTGCCATACCTCGCCATTGTGTCCATGAATGTGAACTCAGCAGAGTTGTCGAAGAGCTTGATCTTGGCAATAGTCACCACGATCATCAAGCCGTCGCAGTTCAACTTCATTGGCATGAAAACAAGTTCACCGGACCGGCTCCACCACGAACAAAGGCGCTCATTGACATTAATCAACTACAACGACATCATGTCTTTGATGCACTACTGGCACATGATGTTCCTCCTTGGCAGACGGACATTGAACAGCAGGTCAATGCCTTCAACCATCATATCTTACAAGAACTGGCCAAAACGTGTCCAGCCAAAAGGCAAGCTCCCAAGAAGCCCGGCATTGACTCGGCAACATGGGATTTGCGCATTCAAAAGCTGGCGGCTCGTCGAGGTCTGAAAGAAATTGCCTGCCGAAGACGACGTGAACTCCTACGGTTTTGCCTCACGTCATGGAAGAAGCCCACACAAGATCTACAGCATCGTTTCTGGCAGTATGATGGTTGGCTCATGTGCCTTAATGTGAAGCTGTTTGGCCGATTTCAGCTCTCTGCCCAACGACTCAAGGCTAGTCTCAAAAGTGCAAGACCAGGCACCTGCAACAGGCCTTTGATCAACTACATCCAGACGCACCTGCGTCCGCCATCCTGCATGAGCTCAAGAAGATCGTTGGTCCTACGAACTTACGAGCCATCAAGCAGCAGACCTTGCCGATGATTCAAGATTGTGAGGGCAACATTTGCACCACTCCGCAAAGGGTCCTGGATACCTGGATACGCTTTTTCCAGGAAATGAAGGGAGGCCAGCGGGTTGACACCCCTCTCCAACGGAGCCTTTGGATTGACAATTTGAAGTCATTCCGAGCCACATCCCTTCAACTTCAGATTGAGGATGTTCCTTCCCTTGTGGAACTCGAAATGGCCTATCGACATGTCAAACCACACAAAGCGACAGGTCCAGATCGCATTGATGCCTCAATGTGTGCCAAGCACCCAGCAATCTTTGCCAGAAAGACCTACAGTCAACTCATCAAACTTTTTGCACACGGACAGGAGTGTCTGTTGCATAAAGGAGGCAGGCTCCAACCCATATGGAAACAGAAAGGACCCAGACATCTTTGTTCAGCATACCGAAGTGTCCTTATTTCATCTCACGTTGGGAAGTCACTGCATAGATGCTTGCGATTGCACACGGCTGACGCTTTCGAGCACTATCTGCAGTCCCAACAGATTGGAGGCAAACGAGGGATTCCGGTATCTCTTGGAGTGCACCAAGCGAGAGCCTTCATGAGATCGAGATCACGCAGTGGACTTTGCACTGGACTACTATTTCTTGACCTTTCGGAAGCCTTTTACAGAGTGGTACGGCAACTCGCACTTGGTGGACCCCCTGATGATCATGCGATAGCAGCCATTTGGGCTCGTCTTCAGCTTGGACCTGACCTCTTACATGACCTGCATTCTCACTTGGCAGATCCTTCAGCGGTGGAAAGAGCTGGCCTTTCACCTCAGCTTCAAAAAGTTCTGCGAGCTCTGCATACTGACACACATTTTCATGTGGGTCTTCAACAGGACAGCTGCAGAACTACCCTCGGAACCAGACCAGGCGACTGTTTCGCCGACATTGTCTTTTCGTTTCTTTGGGCAAGGCTACTCCAACAACTGGAACAGTCTCTTCAACAGTGTGGACTACTTGATTCTGTACCTGAGGAGCATGGCCTGAAGATCGAGGACTTTTCGAATGCCACCAGTCCCTCAGCGACAACATCGAAGACCTACCTTGGACCTACGTGTATGGACGACACGTGCATTACCTTCTCAGCCCCCACGGCAGACCGCTTGGAATTTGCCGCTGGCCGCATTGGCAGTGAGCTACTTGGCTTATGTGACGCCTTTGCCATGTCTCCCAACCTTGCGAAGGGCAAGACTGAGCTGCTACTCATTTTCCAAGGTCAAGGCGCCAACAAGGCCAAGAAGAAGCATTTTGGGCCGAACTCACCTGGCAGGAGTTTCCCCATTGTCACGGAAGCGGGCCCACGTTTTCTGAACATTGTGAGTTCGTACACCCATCTCGGCTGTGTACACTACATCATCGCAGTGATCTACGTAAAGAGATGCGACGTCGTCTTGGCATTGCTCATGCAGCCTTTACGAAACATCGACGTCTCCTTTACCAAAACAAAGGCCTGACCTTGACCCGTCGAAGGGAACTCTTCAGGACACTCATTCTGAGCAAGCTGCTTTACGGAGCGGAGTCGTGGACGCTCAGAGATCAACGAGACCGACACTTTCTACACAGCGCGCTCATGCGGCTCTACAACCGACTTCTACCACATCAAGTTCGGGCTCCACGCAGCGATGAAGAGATCCTGACACTGACAGGGCTTCCGGATCCAGCCACACTACTCCGCCTTTGTCGACTTCGACATTTGGGGCTTCTGTATAAGTGCTCGGATACGGCTTGCTGCGGTTTGCTCAACTCGGATCACGACTGGCTCCAATTGATCAGAGATGATCTCCTTTGGATGTATCGACACCTGGAGAACACTACTGCGCTTCCACCACCACAGCAAGATTTTGGACGCTGGGAGTACCTCATGCAGTTCCACCCCAACTACTGGAAGCGTCTCGTCAGGCACGCTGGAGCGCATGATACAGGTCAGCGCCACAACATGCACATTGTGAACCAGTTCCATGGCGAGGTCCTCGCGATTCTGCATGAGGCTGGGAAACTACGTGGGGCACCTCCACAGGACAAGCCACATGTGCCTGTTGAGGTCCATGCATGCATGCTGTGTGAGCGCCAATTTGGCAGCAAAGGTGGATGTGGCGCACATCTCTTCAAAGTTCATGGCCGAGTCAACCCTGTTCGACACCTTTTCGCTCAGACGCATTGTGGAGCCTGCTTGAAGGAGTATCACACCTTCACTAAACTCAAGGCGCACCTCTTGACATCGCATCGGTGCCGTCATACATTACAGGGACGACGTCAACGCTGGACGCCGGCGCCAGGATCGGGGTCCATTGTCGAGAATGCCCTCAACGCGAAACATGACGGACTTCTCCCTCCTCTTCAAGCGCAAGGTCCATGTGTTGAAGCAGGTCCCTTGCGCACGGACGTGGACTACGACCTGGACATCATCGAAGAGCTCTACACGGACTTCCTGGAGCTCGAGACGATTGCGGCGTGTGAAAAGGCGGTCAGAGACATCGCCAAACAACATGCGGTGTCCTGGGAAATTTTCTCGGCCAGTCTGGCGCAGTTCTTGGAGATGTTCAGCGATGATGATGCCCAGATGCTACGCGTTTCTGGATCTGACCTGCAGAGCCTGCTTCATTCCTTGCGACAGACTTCCGCTTGGACGTTCCTGTGCAAACAGTCTCAGTCGAGTCAGTCTGCCTGGCATCGTCCGATTTCGCAATTGGAGCATTTCTGCATCTCAGAGTTGGAGATTCCCACAGAGACCTCGCCTCCCATTGTTCCTCGCCTTTTTGGACGAGAACGTTACATATACTCCATCTGTTTGCAGGAAGGAGAACATCTTCATGGTGGAATGCAGATCTATGTCCTCTCGGTCGACATCGTCATTGATGACCAATGGGGGATCTCTCCAAAAGTGAATCTCGCAGATTCTGGATCAACGCAATTTATGACAAGCAGGTTGTCGCACTGATTGGTGGCCCTCCGTGCGAGACCTGGTCGCGAGCTAGAGGCAAACCAATTTCATCCTTGCCCTCTGGTCGCCGCTCCTGCCCTCGTGTGATCAGGACGCTGAAGGAAACCTGGGGCATGAGCTCGCTATCCCTGCGGGAATTGGCGCAGATCACCATTGGCAACCTTTTGATGGGATTTCAACTCATTGCTATGGCGGCGCTCTCCTGTACCGGTGGCATCGCTGTCCTGGAACATCCAGCAGAACCTCCAGAAGAAGGAACCGCATCGATCTGGCGGACCCCTATCATGCAGCCCCTCTTGCAACTGCCGGAGTTTTCCAAGCTGACGATATCACAAGGACTTTGGGGAGCCCAGTCAGCAAAGCCCACCACCTTGGCCATCCTCAACGCTCCGGACCTCTACAAGGTGCTCCATCCGGGACGAGTGACGATCTCCCCAAGGGCACCTCGATCGGACGTGATGCAGGTGGTAACTGGGCCACTTCCAAGCTGAAAGAATACCCACCATGCAGGGCTGTGTTTAGCCTTGGCGACAGGTATTCTTCAGGCCTTGAGCCAACTTGCCCTGGACGAAACCGTTCAGGTCTCCTCGCAATTTCATGAGCTGTGCCGCTCCATGGTCTGCACAGAGTACGGTGAATCGTACGGACCTGACTTTGCGAGTCGAGTGCTTTTTCAGGACCAATGAGTCCATCGAATTGGGACATGCGATGGCCGCAGCGGGATTCGCTTCTTTGTGCCCTTGCCAAATATATATATATATATATCATGCATACCATTTGTGACCACCACATCCATGTTATGTCCCTGTGATGGTTTGGCAAGTCATACAGTAGTCATCCTTTACTTCCCATCTTTGCTGTTTCCAGGCATCCTCACATTGGCAGTTCCAAAAAACCAGATCAACGGCTGATGTTTTACTGTGAATCCCCAGATATTACCAGTTTAATCTATTATAACTGGGGGATTTTCCCATGGCCGTTTTTTTAGGTCCACTGCTCTAAAGTTCCATGTCATTTTTTAGCTGTCTAGTCTCCAGTAGCTCTGGAAATCCATGGTCGTTTTCAGTTTGGAAACAATCTACAGATGTTCCATAATTCGTTGGTGTGGATCAAAATTAAAGACTTGGGAAACCACCGATTTAGCAAAAGGTATGGGTCAAAATTAAAGACCTGGGAAACCACAGATTTTAGATGATTTTCTATCTATTTCTAGTATGAACCATAAAAATGATTGGGGCACCCAATGACTTGACCCATACCCATATCTTAGTTTACTGGCATCGTTCAAGAAACTGGGCCAACGGATGCGATGGATATACCTAGTTGGGGGCCATCAACCTACAGCACCGACCAAGCCAGTGAACATCGGATTTCACATGGGCCCGGCCCAAAAAATGGTAGGCTTCTGCTAGCTTCATGCTCTCTGCGATGGCCCCTTGGATGAAACATGGGTCGCAGAGATGAGTTGGGAACAGCTGCAGAAAAGCAATAAAGTCTGTAGGTTTTCCGGTGTAGATGTTACCTATGTTCATCAATCCATTGGCAATTCTTGCTTTTTTTTTGTTTGTTTGTGGATTTACCCTGGTTTTAATGGTAAATTTGTGGCTTCATTTTTCGCTAGATGGGAAGATGGACTGCATTCACCCTTACTTCAGTTGGAGAACCGGGGAAAAAATATGAGGTTACTGGGAATATCAACGAATAAACTTTCACGCATGTTGGTAACACTTAAAGCCAATACCTTCGGAACCAAACACCTTGTTTTAAAAGCAGGTTGTCCATAAAATAACAATGTCTTCACCCAAAAACCAGGTTTTGGGATTTTAAATGATTTTAATGTGTAGTATCCATTTCAACTTTTGGTAGTTATCCAGCTTTGGGTTTCACTCGCCGACTCGCCGCCGCGGCCCATCACATCCGGCCCTGCGGTCGGTCTGAACCTGGCCCTTTTTAGTGATGTTCGACAAACTGTTCGACGATGTTCGACATGTTACTGTTCGAGATCTACTGTTTGGTAAATGCCTCCTGTGGCAAATTTTCTATCTTGGGCCCCCAATCCAAACAGCTGCTAAAACAGCTGTCCGAATTCAAGAATGACGCATCGGATCGATCTGGACACGCCAAAAACTGGATGGCAAGAGATGGGAAAAACCACCAGGTTTTCCATTACGGGTTTTTAATGGGATACGCATGGGAGTTTATGGGGTACGCACGGGTTACGCACGGGTTTTCGGGCTTTTGCGGTTTTACGGTGTTCGTACGGGTTTTGTGCAGGGTTTTCGATGTTCCTACGGGTTTCCTACGGGGTTTTACGGTGTTCCTTCGCGTTTCATATGGGTTCCTGCTTTTTCCCCATTTCAAATCCACTATATTATATAAATTAGGTTCAGTTCAGCCACAATTATCGGTATATCTCCCACTTCACCGAACTATATATCAAAGCCTTTTTGCAAAAGAGGTTCAATTTGAATGACGCACCTGCGCCTTTCTGTTTTGCATTGAAACTGCGAGTCTCCCCTATTTAAGATTGGTCATGATTGGTCCATTTTCGGAGGAAATTGTAAATTGAGTCTAAGCCAGCATTGTCAAAAAGACAGCTTTCTTTCATGCTCAGGGTAGAGGGCCTGTAACATCTTCTTCATATTCGTTGGATACAACATCAGGTTCAGGAAAAGTAGTGTTTTGGAGGAACACCTGTTTTTTTTCCAGGAAACTTGGTCATTGTGGCATGTCCAATAAATTACCTCGTTATTGGCTTTCGACCTGCTTTTTTGCGGTGTTTTGGTTCCCCAGGTATATACCAGCACCCTCTAAGTACCCACCATTAGTGGCCTGTTAGCATAGGTCACCAATTAGCGTCACTTTTTCTTTTGCTCATTGATGGGCTGGATGATGAAAGCCCCACACAGGATGTCATCCGTTTCCCTGCTGCCAGGGTATACCGAGATTGGGAAGACACACATCCCAATCTTAGAAACTACCAGACCCTGAATCTGAATTGTAAAGCACCACCTGCACAAATGGAAAATGTAGGCACTTGTTGCGTGCCATCGCATGTCTTTCCCGTGTCGGTGACCCCCCTAAGGTGATGCCTATTGGTGGGTACTTAGGGTCATGGGAAGTACCCACCAATTATGGGTACTTAGAAACGTGTCATGGGAAGTGCCCACCAATTATGGGTACTTAGAAACGTGTCATTGGAGCTTCTGGGGTGATACTGCGTGTCAAAACGTGTCGATTTTGACCATCTGATGTGAATTTCGCAAGACAAATGAGCAAACACAACTGATCATCCCAGGGTATATTGGGGTGAGACTGGGGCGGTACCCTCAAGGGATATGGTTTGATTGCTTGATGTGATGAACCCTATGGTTATCCTATATGAGACGATCATGCTTCAGAATTTGGAATTGTCATCCACCAAAAACCATGGGGTTTCAAACATCATGTGTTTGTTTAAGGATACCCAGTTTTCAATCCACAAGTGAAGCATCAGTTTCTGGCACCGGGTTTGTTTTGTCATCCCATTTTCAGGTCACCCAAATTTCGCAGTTGGCATGTCAGCCATGTCAGCCTGTGTCTCAGGGTGGTTTGACCGTTGCGACTTTTCAGATCTTTGGGCTTGTAGGCGCTTCTTTGAAGGAACGACGCTGGCGATCAGGGAACTCGGGGGTACCTTGTGGGCACCCATGGGTGAATGTTGGTGCCTATTTTGTTGGGTTAGGGAAAGCTGTTGATAAACATACATGGGGGTTTTCTTGTCTGAGTCAATTACTTTACTTCGAGTGATCCCCACCCTGACATATTGTTCTGACATCCTATTTGACATTCTCTTCCCCGTATTTGTACCACTGTCACCCTTGTTTCCTTTTTAAATCAGCTTCATTGACTTGTTGGCTGACCGGAAACTTTTGGGGGTGGCACAATCTGCAGCCAGTTTTTCCGCCGAACCTTTTTGATTGGCACACCTCCTGGCCTGCCTTTTTGTTCTGGGTTTCCATAGGTCCCGGGATGTGCGGATTGACTCGCACTGTCACATATATGCTCTTTTGCTTCATTTTCCTCCACCTCCACCACGGAGCTTGGAACTTTTCACCCAAATCACAATTTTTGATTGGCATTGTATCTGACATTCTATCTGGCATTCTATCTGGCATCTATTCTGACATTCTTTCTAACATTCTTTCTGACATTCTTTCTAGCATTCTATCTGGCATCTATTCTGACATTCTATCTGCCATCTATTCTGACATTCTATCTGGCAATCTTTCTGGCATGGCATTCTCTCTGGCATGTGTTCACAGCCTCCTGAGCTTGCAATATGGCGGTCGGGTCCAGGCGAGCCCCACAGCATTCGGAGCTGGCGATATGGGAGCGAGTGCAGCAAGTGCAGCAAGCGAGGAGGAGGAGAGGATGGAGGAGGAGGAGAAGGCGAAAAAGGAGGAAGGAAGGAAGGAAGGAAGGAAGGAAGGGAGGGAGGGAGGGAGGGAGGGGAAGGAAGGAAGGAAGGAAGGAAGGAAGGAAGGAAGGAAGGAAGGAAGGAAGGAAGGAAGGAAGGAAGGAAGGAAGGAAGGGCGGAAGGAGATGCACTTTGTCAAAATCTAGAGACCCTCACCTTTCAGGTTGGGAAAAATAAGTTGACAACTAGAATCAACTTTCACAGTATCTTCATGTGTCATTGGATGGATTTGTTCAAGGGAAATCTACATTCGAAATCCATGGTTTTCACTTCCACATATGGAGGGCAAGCCTAAAGGATGTCCCTTGAGCCAATCCAATATATTCCAATATCATCATGCTGAGATCGTTTTGGGCCGTTTTGATGGGAAAACCGACCCATCGGCCAATTTCGCGATCGCTGTTCATGATGGCGAATGTTTACAAACAACTATATGCATACCCGATTCAGATTTACGATTTGGGACATACACGGTCCAGTTTTTTAGCAGAACAGCCGAAACACATTATTTCCTCTGGGGAAAGCATGGCAATTCCAGTTTAATATTCGACACACATCGGAAAACCAGGAGATGAGTAAATCTATAACGTAGCAGGCCTTGCATTGGGCCTCTGATGGTGATGATAAATGATGATGATATATGATGATGATCCTGTATTTTTTGCGAGCCAGGCAGGTGCTCACTGAGTATTGGTGTTCGGGCTATTGTTTGTCAATGTTTTTAACATTCAAACATTGGATGATGGGAAAAATTACAGGAACCCCATATTATACTTGGGTAAAAACATGATTTTCCTCTGGAACTGCCATTTGTTGGATCATTACCCAGCAACTTCCATAAAGCATGGTTTCCTGTTTCCATCCTTGGCGATTCTATGAACCTATTCCTGAAAAAGGAAATTGTTTCACGCCTTTACCATGAGAAATTTAGAAACTAAATATCCCTATCAATACTGGTATAATCGTTGGTAAAAATCCACATATTTGCTAATCAAACCGTTGTTTTTCATGGGTTTCTGACAGACACTGACCTCGGAGCCTCGCGGTCTGTTTCGTGCGGACATGTTGCAGGACATGACGTACAGCAGCGCATTTCTTGACTTCGGGGCCTTCTTTGTGCTGGACGGAAAGGCCTGGGGAGTTAGCTGTCTTGGCACCACCACTGCCACCTTTGCCATGATGCTTGGAGCTTAACGCGAACGATGGGAACCATGGGAAGGTGGGTTGAAGAAATATATATATACATATACACATATTGACTTGCATATATATATATATACGTTGTATAGATGGAGTGGTAATGACATATGTAGTTCTTTTAGATGAACTCACCTGACAAAATATTACATATTGAACTGATGTAGCATTATCAATGAATGAATGAATGAATGAAATGAATGAAATGAATGAATGAATGAATGAATGAATGAATGAAATGAATGAAAAGAATGAATGAATGAAATGAATGAATGAATGAATGAATGAATAAATGAATGAATGAATGAATGAATGAATGAAATGAAATGAAATGAAATGAAATGGAATGAATGAATGAATGAATGAATGAATGAAAGAATGAAATGA
>Ga0126342_10004830_pt1 | contig 23212 bp, 9 predicted proteins | sample Cyp1metagenome_FD_92528 | JGI IMG/M metagenome (GOLD analysis project Ga0126342, IMG submission 92528) | Coral microbial communities from Lord Howe Island, Old Settlement Bay, Australia - Cyphastrea 1 metagenome | ecosystem: Host-associated > Invertebrates > Cnidaria > Coral ...
ACATACATACATACATACATACATACATACATACATACATACATACATACATACATACATACATACATACATACATACATACATACATACATACATACATACATACATACACACACACAGACAGACATACATACATACCTACCTACCTACATACATACATACATACATACAGACACACACACACAGACAGACATACCTACCTACCTACCTACCTACCTACCTACCTACCTACCTACCTACCTACATACATACATACATACATACATACACATATACACATATTATAGTTATGTATGTCAGGCATTTTTCTTTGTTTCTCAAGCTGGATGTTCATACCCAAATCATTGGTTGGTGGTTTCAAACATTGGAATTTCCTGTTCCATTTGGAATGATGATCCCTCATTGATTGCCATGTTTTAGATGTGTCTATCAAGTGTATCTATCGGAACCGGAATGGCATACTTACATTACTTACATTACTTACATGGCCCATGGAGATATTATATATCTGGTTTCTAACTGGGTTATGCACACGATTATACCCTTTTACAAACTTAGATAGGGTACAACTCAGCGATTTGCATCAGAACTCCACAGTGCTTTTATTGTAATCATTACATATTTGCATACTCATTTTTCTTGCCCCATTGGGTTATCATTCTATTGCGTTTATGTTTATCTAAGTATCCAATGGTATACAATTACATGTCTACATCTAAGTAACAGACTATATTTGGGTAAACATGGGTAAACCACTACTATATAGCAACCCCCAAATTACGATAGAAACAGTAACATCCTACTGACATGGTGATATTTTTTGTTTTTCGCCAGTCACTATATATATATAGTATCTAATAGTATGTACATCCAAGTAACATTACTATATTGGGGTACAACTACATCAATCTATAACATTACTACACAAAGGGCCCCCAAAGATTTATATGCCCATCAAATAAGTTTGATATATCCCCTGCAAACCACACAGTTATTGTAGTTATAAGACAACTTAGAAAATTCTGGGCCCCAATAAAGAACCAACTATGGTGCCTGAAATATCAGATTAGTAAAGATATTATTAGTCTATATCCAATGAATATGCCTATATCCCTATTTTAAAAAAATCTCTTTATATATCTATATATATAATAGTTTGATACACTAATTTAATATAAACATATAGCAATTTTACTGTACAACATTTAATATCATAGTGTACTATTAGTAAATTACTATATTACTATTATATACATATACGCATATCTGGGTAAATTGTAACGACCTCACTGTTCTCCCGAACCCTGGAATCATGGTTAGTAAGGGGAATCATCCCCAAGTGGCCGAACTATTCAGGTTAGTGAATTATTATAATTTACCCAGATAGTTGGCTATAACCAGAATCTATAAACTATATTACTATATTACTATATTACTATATTACTATATTACTATATTTCTATATTATATACTATATTACTCTTACTATATTATAAATTATAAATTACAAAATACTATTATATATATACACCCATATGTTATAGTACCACTATAAATAGTAAATTAACCAGGAGGAGATCCGAAGCGACTTCGAGAGCTTGGCTGAGGGCAAAGGTGCGTCCGTGGGCCCGTGGCCCAAAACGTTGGGGTTTTCCTGGTCACTAACGAACAAACCGATGGAAAATGGCCATTTATAGTGGATTTTCCCATGAAAAATGGTGATTTTCCATAGTTATGCCATAGGAATCGTTGATTTACCCATTGTTCCATAGTTTTTTCATACTGTGGATGTTTGCGAAATCCGATAAATCACCGTAGGGATGGTTCAAACCATGGGATAAACCACCTATCAACTGGTGCAGGATTTCTTCCATCCACCGTAGTTCCCCTCTGGTAAACGTTTACAGTTTGCAAACTGGAAAATCACCGAAACTAATAGGGAAATCAACGATTTCTATGGGCAATTTTCTATAGCGCACTGTTAAATTACCAGAGGGTAGGAAACAACTGGACAACTGAGGAAATTTGGGAAACTTAGAAACAACGGGACAGCTGAACTTATGACAATGGCACTTGGTAAACTTCGAACACTAATAGATGAGAATAGGAGGAGTGGGTAATGCAGCCATTTTATAAGCCATTTCTATGCCATCTCGAAGTCCAAATGACAAAATCATACAAATTCTATTTTAATTCTGATGGTATTTGGTGTCCCAGATTCAAAAATGCACCCCCTTGGTACAGAAAAAGGTGCTGATTTCTGTTTTGTCAACCATTGCACTTCCCTCAATTGTCTTTCTTGTCGGTTGTTTGACATACGCCAATCATACGATTATAGTTCTGCTGCTGGTTGGATTTTTTCTTACACCTGCAACATCCGCATCCCAGCAAAATCTTCAGTCCCTGTAAGATCCCTTCAGTTCAGGGAATTCGGATCCTTCTCTTAGTAACCTTTGGTAATCTGGTTGGTGGTTTGGAACATTTTTGATGACTTTCCGATAGATTGGGAATTTCATCATCCCAGCTGACGAACTCATATTTTTCAGAGGGGTAGGTATGGTACCCTCTGGTAAATTAACATAACTATGGAAAATCACCATTTTTAATGGGAAAATCAACTATAAATGGTTATTTTCAATAGCTATGTTAAATTACCAGAGGGTAATTAAGCATGGTCCGAAAATCACCTAGTCCGATGTCGATTTCCCCGAGGCCATCTCCTCACATTTGGATGGCCACAAGTTTTACCCCAGTTTCTCACCAGGGAAAACAACATGTTTGTATTACTGTATAGATCGTATTCTGTATATATATATGTATACATGTATATATATATATATACATATCATCTTGTTATTAATATGTATATCTATACATATTATTATATATTATTATATATTTATATATGGATATACATATATATATATAAGATATACTATATTGTGTTTGTGCTTATACATTTTTTTTTCACTTGGATCATCCCACATCCGATTCGCCAGACTTCATCACGAGGGTGCCGTCCTCAGGGGGGCAAAAAAAGATGGAGCGGTTGAACTGGGATAAACCATGGAAAAAACATGGGAAAACATGGACAAATCATGGGAAAACATGGAAAAAACCTGGTAAAACATGGAAAAAAACATGGTAAAACATGGAAAAAAAAACATGTTAAAACATGGAAAAACCCATGGAAGAACATGGAAACAAAAGACACGAAACACCATGCAAAAGACATGGAAACAACCATGGAACAAAAGAAAACGGTGGTGAGAAAATTCGTGGGGATCGATTTTCCCCATTTTTTTCGGGGTATCAATGGAATCATGGGACTTCATGAGGGATTTGAATCTGATAACATGGGTAAAACCATGGGTAAAACCATGGGTAAAATGATGGGATTTTATCATCATTTGATGGGATTAAACTGATTAAACATTGCAACAATGTATGATTTGGTCAATATGTTTGGAATATGTTGATCTCAAATATGAAGTATGACCAATTGGTAAATACTATATCAAGCAATGTATGATTTGGTTAATATATTTGGATAATTTTGATCTCACGTCGCGACGTCATGAAGAATGATGGGTAAGATCATTGAAATCATTCCAACATGATAAAACTGTTCAGGCTTTCGATTTGGTACAAGTTCTCCAGCTATTTGTTTCAAGATGTTTCAAGTGATCTGAGCAGTTGCAACCAAAAACACTTGGTTGATGATCATACTGGTGTGGGCTTTGTAGCAGGTGATTGCTGTATCCATCATTTATAATTGATAACGCATCGTTGGTTGATCGATGTTTAAAAGGGGCTGAAACTAACCTTTGCATATTAGTGTAATCAAAATCAATCATGGGAAACCCTATTGACCAACATGCTGTTTGGTGATTTTCAAACAGGTTTTTGATATTGCTCAAGTTTGCAGCATTTGTTTGCATTGAAATGGGCAGAAAGGGACCCCCAAACGCGCGGTTTGTCGAACTAGTTAGATTAGTGAAACTCACCCAACAGTTTCCTGATTGGTGGTTTGGAACATTTTTTATGACTTTCCGTCCATATAGTGGGAAGTTCATCATCCCAACTGACGAACTCCATGATTTTTCAGAGGGGTAGGTCAACCACCAACCATTTTCACAAAGGTTTCACAATGAGCAAATCTCTCTAAGTTCCCATGAGTCTCTGACACTTGCTGGTATTCCCACCATATCCCAACCATTTATTGTTGATTCATATTGGTTTTGTGTATGGTTGTTATTTAACATAACCATCTGGTGGGAATGTAGCTATATGTTAAATAACCATAACCAGATGATTTTGTGTATGAATATACATATACCATCTGGTTATTTAACATAGCTATGGAACACCCATTATACATGGAGGTTTTAATGGGAAAATCATCTGGACATGGGCCATGGCTTCCATAGCTATGTTAAATAACCCACATAATCTGTAATAGTAATAGCTATGTTAAATAACCAGAGGGTGTATAATATATATATATACACATTTTGTTATACATATACAATCATCATATATGGTTAGAGGCCCTTCCCGGGATTATGTTTGGAAAAATGAGAAGGGAACACCCAAAAAACAATGAGGACTAGCTAATGTAGGCAACCAAAAACAATGGGATCGAATGGATCTGGTTGGTGGTTTGGAACATTTTTTTCCTCCATATATTGAGAATAGTCATCCCAAGTGACGAACTCCATCATTTTTCAGAGGGGTAGCCAGACCACCAACCAAGGAAGTATGCACCGAGATATGCTAAGATCGATTGATACCAAAATACATGTCGTGTTCATCTCTGAGGATTATACGCCATTCATGACAACGCTTTGAAAAACTGCGAAGGTGAAATTTGGCATGGTTTACATAACCATTAATGACCATTAATAAGCATCAACATATACCATTGTAACATATTATAACCATTAATAAGCATCAACATATACCATTGTAACATATTATAACCATTAATAACCATCAACATATACCATTGTAACCATTAATTAAATGGCTTAAAACCAAACAGGTAATGCAAAACATTACATTGTGCTTATAACCATTAATGATCCGACCATTGTAACCATTAATTCGCATAAATACCACTCATGGTTTTATAAAAACCCGTGGTGCAAATGGCATTCTTCATGGCAGGACGTGGCCATGAAAGGCCACGAGTCCCTTGGTTTTATGCAGGTTGGAGGTTCTGGCGCGTTGGGTCGGTTTGGGGTGGAATTGGTGATTTCTAGGTGATTTCTAGGTGATTTCTAGATGATTTCTAGGTGATTTATGTTAACTAGATTGCCTGAAATAAGTCCAAAAGCCTGAAAAAACATCCCAAGAAATTGGATCTGGTTGCAAAAAACGAAGCTTTTACCCGTTGATCAATGGGAGAAACTGGGAGAAACCCACTTTTTTGGAGACTCACGCAGGGTTTGTTTCATCACTTCCCAAGGAGGATCCTCCGTCAATAGTCTTAGGTAATGCTACTGTGGATGGTTGCGAAATCCTGCACCACCGTAGGGATGGTTGAAAGGTTGAAACTGAAACCCTATAAATAATGGGATATTTACCATCTACCAACTGGATTTTAGGATTTTTTCCACACTAGGAATCGTGTATGATGGTAAATAATAACTTAAGTAAAAACAAACAATCAAGAACAACAACAATAGTGATACTGTCATGTTCAATAATGGATAATCATTCCCTATGACTACGCCTACGCGCCAAGCAAATGTAGTGGATCTATGAGTATTTATTGGGGTCCCAAAAACCTCCGGAACCTCTCAAATATCATCATGAAACTACCCTCTGGTAAACGTTTACATAACTATGGAACATCATTATTTTTATCCATTTTTAATGGGAACATCAACTATTTCTATGGCCATTTTCAATAGCTATGCAACAAATTACCAGAGGGTACCTCAATCTCAGAACGTCATCCTTCCAAGCTACAGCTAGCTGAAAATCCAGCCACAATATCCTGAAGTTCAAGGTGATATGATGTGAATTTGTTCATCGCAGGGTACCCTCTGGTAATGTGTTACATAGCTATTGAAAATGGCCATTTATACTGAGTTTACCCATAAAAAATTGTGATTTTCCATAGTTATGTTAGTTTACCAGAGGGTACATCTTGCCACTTGAATACAGCGGTACATGCAGTCAAGGACCGCGCCCAACATTTCAAGGGATTGTCATCGCTGGGCTGCAATCTTAACCCATCCCCAAAGTAAAGCGTTCGGAATACCGAGTACATCTCAGTACCAGCTAGTGACAATAGGAGATGGTCAGGGCAGTATGAACCTAATGTGTGGGAAGAACATGTTTTGGGAATCTATTCTGGAAGTACTGTTGGCATTTGTTGGCAAATTTTCTCAGACTTCACCATGTGATGTGATCCACTAAGCATGTTCGAGTAGATGTCACATGTAACATCAAGCGATGTCAGGTAGTGGCCCGACATTTTTTTTTTAATCTAAACTAGTGTTGCTCAAATTTCTTGAATTCCATTTGGCTATCTCCCCATACGTTGATGTCATTGATGTCTGGGGTCTCAGGGGCCCCAAAATCCACTGGGAATTCCAAAACATCACTACCGAATGATTGCTGAGAGACAACCGCGGCCGCAATTTTTGGTGATACACAAAGGGTCATTTTTTAACCATGGACCATTTTAGCGGAGTATACCCTCCGGTCATCAAACACAGCAATTGAGAATCTGCAGAATCCCCTGATTTGCCCACGGTGTGCGTTCACCCTTCACCGTTCTGGGTCACCACCCTGCAATTATGATATGACCCTTAGATTATCTGGAAAATCTACCTCCACGTATCGAGCTTTTTTCCCCAAAAGTCCCCAAAAGTTCCCCCAAAAGTTCCCCCAAAAAATATCGATGATCAACTGGTATCAACTAGAATCGTTCATCATTTACCATCTGGTTATGACTAACAGTTCGCCATGGAAAATCACCATGCTATTAAGAACGGTAAACCATCTATAAACCTATGGGCCATCGACAAACCATGGCGAAATGTAACAGTCATAACCAGAGGCTACATCTGAGTTTCTAAAAACAGAATTCTCAAAAAAATCTAGATGATTTTCCCAGCTATAAATGATAATATTATAGATGGTTTATGATGATTTACCTATTATATAAACATGGTAATAAACCTCCATATTTCTTTTGTGGAAAATCTCCATGGCGAAGTCGTTGTGTGTTTTAAACGATGGAGATTTTCCCAGGCATCGAGTCCACAAGCACAAGCGCCTTGGAAGCGATGCGATTTCGGGCGAAGCCGTCCTGGGAAAAAATTACGAACCGTTAAGCACTACAGTAGATAGTAGCGCTTTATGGTGGTTAAGAGAAAAGCTCATCATGTGATATATGTGTTTTAAATATGGTTTTAAAAAAACACATTGATTTTTCATGTTTTTTTGGGGATACCAGCTGTGGGACACTTAAAAGCTGATGCAAAATGGTTTACAATGGTTTTTTTGAGGAAATTGGACATTACCATGAAAAAATGGGATTAAACTTTAAACCAGCCATTTCATCGGGATAGAAGAGGGATATAATGGGACATTTCCTGAACATGTTTTATCGCTCCCAAATGGATACAAATGGCAATTTTAGTAGAGACAATGATTATATCAACCAATGGATGGCAAACATGGGGATATTTGGGGGACAATCTTGTTTGAAAGTGTGAGTTTGTAGTAACTTCTGTAGCGCTTTGAACAAACATAATTTTACCAGCAAGATTGGGGATTATGGTTCATCTTTCGAGAATTTACTATCCACATCCATCGCTGATTGAACACTCCATGCCATTGATTTGCTGTGGAGCCATTGGTTCTTTTACCAGCTGTTAAAATTGAAAAACAGATTATACAATGTGAGGCCCCCCAGTGATGTGAACGTTGGTTTAGATTCGCCCCAGTAACTAGTTCGTTATATGATGTTATAAGTAGTTATTTGCGTACCATGTTTACCATAGTTATTCGAGTTATGTTCACCAACTTAGCTATCGAACGGGGGCGGCACAGTTCTTTGTAATGTAACAGAAGTTGAAAAAAACATCAACATCGAATGGTTTACCTTCAAGATCGTTTATTTCCGTAGATGCCAATTTGGATGCACAATTGTGTGTGCGTTGTTTGTTTGGTCATGTCGGCCTACGTGTTGAACGCGGCCACGAACTATCTTTCAATCAGCTACGAACTATCGTTTCTCAACATGTGTTTTTTTGTTTCACAACGGGGACCTGTGTATTTCCACAAACACGCAATTCCCAGTTCGAAACCATTTTTGTTTGCTGGCAAGTAAATACCCTGTGTGTTCATGTTGTTATTGTGTTTATATATTTAAGACCATGAGTGCAGTTTGCCAAACAGATTCTCGGAAACACGCAGATACATTCAAATCATTGGAAAAAAAACCTGGTAACGATTTTTTCCTATTTTGGGCCGTTTCATGCTGGTTTTTCGTGTCCAAATGTCCAAGACGCATGGGTTAATGAGCAATACGGCAAACAATTGTTTGGAATTTTACCTACGGATCATTCTGCGCCGAATTTTTGTGAAGACGAGCCCAAATGGATTTGAACATTTTGGAAACTCAAAATATATAGTCCGTTCCAAGCGTCCCCAGTGTTGACAAACCCATGGTTTGGGCATCTCTCCAGGGGGTTTTTGTATGCCTCTGGTGCGTTCCCGAGGACACCCAACGTGGAAACCAGCATTTGAGAGCGATGCCCGGCGCGCGCTGTGCGTGACGATGGGTGTGTTGCAGCATTTTGTGACATGGTTCTGATATGTTCTGATGCTCCATCCCGGTTAGTACACCCAAGATGGCCCTCCCACGTCATGATAGGTCAGAAATTGTTTGTGCATAGTGCTAATTTAGGTCGTGTTTTTTTTAGGTCACAGGACTCTACTCCAATCATTTTGATATACCCTCTGGTAAACTAACATAGCTATGGAAAATGGCCCATTTATAGATGGTTTACCTATTAAACATTGTGATTTTCTATAGCTATGTTAGTTTACCAGAGGGTATTTTGATCAACACTGGATATGCCACATTAGAAATCTGCCAGTCTAGATTTCGAGAGGCGCACCATGGCGGTGCAGCCTCGCAATCCATTTGGCAGTTTGGCAGAGTAGAGAGGAACGTCCACAATCGAATGGTGGTTTCTCAAGAATGGGTCATCCTAAACATGATAGGATAGTTTCAAAAAAAGTTTGGATACAGTTACTATATGAAAAAAAAACTAGTCTTTTGGATATCCAATATAGTTTCTAATAGTTTCTACAATGTATCAAAACAGCCCAAACAAAAATAGTTTGGATATTATAGTTACTATATGAATAGGATATCTGGTTGGTTGTTTGGAACATTTTTTTTGACTTTCCATATATTGGGAATGTCATCATCCCAACTGACGAACTCCATCATTTTCAGACGGGTAGGTCAACCACCAACCAGGTTACTATATATATATAACTATAGTTATATATATAATACTTACTATATTATTAACTATTAGTTGAACTATGATAACTATATATATATAGGTTACCATATGAATAGGATATTGTAATTTTGGGTCACCCATGTTTTTTTTTGGATCACCCAGACAGAAGATTTTCCGAAAGGGACATCTCCCAAGATCAGAATTTGACACCACTTTGATTCGAATTGATTCGTGGAATTCAACGTGGATCTATAGCACGTCTACATCCTTAAGACCATTGGTAAGTAAATGTTATGTAAATGTGCATGGATAATCTATGATTCATCATATATTTATGATTGTATAATATTGTATATATATATTGTATAATAAAAATATATTATATATGTATAAAGACATTGCATTTCCATATAGCCCTGACATTCAGATGGTTGGGACGAGATTTTTCACCACACCCAGTTTTTGGGCACGACGAAGTAGGCGCGCTGCCGCGCTGCCATCGCCTTGTGGTTCCAGGGGGAGTTGTGGAGCTGCAAAGCTACTAAGCCTTGGTGAAGGCTACTTGAATTTACCCTCTGGTAAATTAACATAGACCCTGGCAGTTGTTGGGGTTGGAAGATTAGTTTCCATTAAAACTAGGCTATGGATTCAGGGTCAACATGTTCATTTACCAGAGGGTAACCACTAAATATATGGTGATTTACCAACTCAAAATTCTGATTGAAGCACTTAATTTGGCGATTTAATTCACTGAATTATGCTTGCCACAAGTGGGGATCCACTGAGCATCACTTTTGCAACTGTTTTTTTCAGCTTCGGGGATAGGCCAATTTGAAACCCCGATTTTCGAGATCATCTATAGCAACCTCCAATTTTTAGATAGAAACCCTGAATTATGATCATGTTCATAGGATTTTACCAAATTCCATCGTTTTTGGAGTTGCTACCCATTTCTGACGATTGAATCGAGGGCTTAGAAATGGGATTCCATATCTATTCAGGATGATCCAGATTTTGGTATCTTCGGATTGTGATGTTCGTTCGTGGGCAAGAATCATTTATAAGATTGATTAATGATATTATATACAATATGTTGATATATAATCTTGATATTATAAGCATATTATAAGTAGTTATAAGATCGCAAGAGGGTACCAAATTTGATCACAACATCCTTTTAGTGAATAGTTAGTGGTTAATTTTTAGTATTTACTATAGGATAAATGCCCCCGTCCCAATAGATGCTGTGATTGTATCAACAAATTCGTGAATTTCATGGAATCAACCATGATTTTTGGTTTGATTTATGGTGAATTCTGTTTCCTTACCAGAAGCTACGGGTTTTTTTCTACAATGTGGGGCCTCCAAACGATAGCTAAGTTGGTTTATAACTGCAACAACTATGGTTTATGATACTTATAACATCTTTTTTCACTATCGTATTCATGGGGTTTACAAACCAACATTCACATCACGTGCCGGAGGGCCCCACATTGTACTAATTTGATTCTCATGGTGATCTCAAAGGACTAAGGCTCAGGTCTTGGACCACCACTTGTCGAAAAACGTTGGCGGCGAAGCGTCAAAGCATGGAACCAAAGGTGACAGGGCGGCTGTGAGCGCGCTTTGGCATGAAGAGATTCCGGAAGATTGGCATGAAGATTTGGAAGGAGAATCCATTATGGTGAAAAGTTGGATTTTCTATCCATATTGGAGGATGGTAGCAATCCATTCATGAAGATTCACATACCCATTGTAAGAGTTTCTATTATGGATGACCATAGCCCACATACCATGTGTTGACCATGCCGCATCTGCTGTTTATAGAACCCCCCCAACAAGAAAGATGTAAAAAGTCGTTTGCCACTAATGTGGGTTTTTCACAATGCCATTTGCACCATCCCCCAGTCATCACCATTTTTTTATAGGTGATATGTTTACCATTCCCAGGAAAATGGATGGTAAAAATGACCGTGTTTGAACCATGTGGCTAACCCACATCAGTAGGTTAGTAGGATTTTTCACGTTCTCATCTTTTCGGATCTTACCCTCTGGTAAACTAACGTAACTATGGAAAATCACCATTTTTAATTGGAAAACTCACTATAAATGGTGATTTTCCATAGCTATGTTAAATTACCAGAGGTTAGTAGGATTTTTCACGTTCTCACCTTTTCGGATCTTTTTGTTCCCGGTGCAGCTGTCAGTATGTTTGACCCATATGTTGACCAGTTGAACTTATCGCGATGTGGCTGAACCCAAGTTGTAGGAGGTATCTTGAACACGAAAAAACAATCAGTTATAAGTACTACCAAAACCCCATTTATAGAATGTATAATCCCATAGAAATAACCAGTTATAACTGGTAGCCATGGCCATAACTGCACATGGCTCAAGATATTTCAAAGGCGAAGCATTGATTTACTGTACTGAAAAGGGAACTTCTGTGATAGAATCCACACGCCCACTGCGGCTTAATGCGGGTTATATGTTTTGTGGTTGAATGTTATGCTGACAATGCCTCAATACGAGGTTTTGGTTTTGGCCGTCAATTTCCGCTACCGAAGAGTGAATGGTAGAGTATTGGCAGTATTGGACAAGCATTGGTTGCACATTGTCCCCGTACTGGATGAAGAGGTAAAAACTTACAAGAAACATCAAGAAACCCTTTTAATCATTTTAATCATATACCAGGAAAAGCATAATTTTTCCCAATGTTTCCTAACGGTTGGTGGTTTGGAACATGAATGGATTATTTTCCCCAATAGTTGGGATGATCATCCAATCTGACTCGTATTTTTCAGAGGGGTAGGTCAACCACCATTTAGTTCCTATGTGCTTTGGAACATGAGTTTTATTTTTTCCATATATTGGGAATAGTAATCCCAACTGACTCATATTTTTCAAGATTGTTTTTCAACCACCATAACCAGTTTTCCTCTGCAAAAAAAAATCTCGGACCTCTCAACCGCTCTCCAAAACCTCGCGATGCTTCGCTTCACAAGAGAGCGGTATGGTGAGATCAGACATAATGCGGTCGTCCGAGGGGTCGGTCTGAGCGGAGAGTTCGAGTGCATTTCTTTGTGAGTTTGAATCTAATGTAAATGAAGTTTGTTTGTAAAATAGGTGCTGGTTGGTTGGTGGTTTGGAGACATGGAATTTTATTTTGTCCGTATATTGGGATAATCATCCCAACTGACTCATATTTTTCGGAGGGGTAGGTCACCAACCAGGGTGGTTTCTGAAAACTTCTCAACACCGGATGTTTGGATAATTGGATGATCAGAATTGAAGATTCCTCGGACGATCTGATCATGCGGAGCCGCTGGAATCTGCGCAGTCTGCGAGGTTGGATGATCACGAAACTAGGTCAATCTTACATGGATACTTTAATCCATACTAGTCTTTGGTATCAATGGGAATATCTACGTTCACCAGCAAAGAATTTGTCACTTTTTGCAGGGTATCTATACGATTGGATGCACTGATCTGCTGCGCGGGAATCCCAGCTTCAGGTCGAATAAGAATTCGATCCATTTAGATAGGTTTTGTGTCTTGCGTATGGGTCAAAAACTCAGATCCTCCAACAAAATATCCATCATTATCCATCTATCTGTATTGTATGATCTACCAAAACTGGTTGGTGGTTTTGGAACATTTTTTATTTTTCCATAATATTGGGAATAGTAACCCCAACTGACTTTCATATTTTTCAGAGGGGTTGAAGCCACCAACCAGAAAATTACTGCAATATAGATTTGTCTGAAAATTGGGCACCCCTAAATCCATTGCTCCATTGGTTGAGCATGATCCCTATTTCAATGGCTCTTTGGCTCTTTGGGGGCATCATTTTCAAACACACCCATATATATATATTATATATATACATATATATAAGCATATGCTTAAATAACTTATATATATCACGGAATCATGCAAAATCTTCGAAGAACGGAGGGAAACTGAGCCACTTGACAGAGATCCGCTTGACATTTTGCGATACATCACGTTGCGACCGAGGCATCTTCAAGTCTCTGGGATTCTGAATTTGGAAAAGCATTGACTTGATCCTGTACCAAGCTCAAAAAGATGGACATGTGAGCTTCTACTAAATTAGTGAATATAGTGACAGATTGAACTTCATTGAACCCTTTCGATCTTCTTGGGGATTGCTATAGAGAAGTTTACAAGACACATGAATAAGAACATGTCACGATTGGCTGATGATTGGTTGATGATTCGTCTTTGATCCATGAGCTGGGAACGCTCTTCTTCACAATCCCAAAAAACATCATCTATAAATGGGGATCTACCAATGAATTATAGGGTATTTAACACCAAAACCATGGGAATATAGACATAAATGACGGGTGGTTTAAATTTTTTGGGGAGATGAAATCCTTGGAGACTATCCGGGTAACCCGTGCAGGGTTCAGTGCATCTGATACGCAGATGTTCATTGGATGGCTGGATGGTTCTTTTTTTTGTTACCCAACCTGGTTATGACATTCACAGTTCGCCATGGTTTGTCGATGGCCCATAGAAATAGATGGTTATTTAACATAGCCATGGTATAGATGGCCCATAGGTTTATAGATGGTTTACCTATTAATAGATTGAAAATGGTGGATCTTTCCATGGCGAACTGTGAATGTCATAACCAGATGGTATATCTATAAATATATCTTCTCCAGACAGCTCGAATAGCATCTTAAAGCAAGATCAATTCTACAAGATGGTGCCTGCCCCAGTTATATATGTTTGTTGATTTACATTCCCCTTTTAACTAGTTGGATATATCTACCGTAGACCGGTGATGTTTACCAACTTAGCGTGAGTCCGATGTTGGGGCACCGTGTGATTTCAGAACCTCTTAAGGTGGTAGTGACCGATGATGTTTTTCCCCATCATTCCCAGGTTTAAAAGATATGGTGGTTTCCTAAGTCATAGGGGTACCCCGAGTCATCATCCATGTTATTTCGGATTTTCTATGAACTAAACCATCTAGCGTTTTCGGGGTACCCGCATAGGACCTTCGGAAACCCCCGTATGTTCTATCTAGGGCCGGGACTTGCGACATTTGTTTTGACCAACTCTGGAGAAGCTCCGGACGCAGAATCCCCTGGAGCATCTGGACCAGTCTGGACCTGCCCATCGGTCATGATTTCAGTGATGCCACCGTAGCGAAGTTTTCGGTGGCGCAGCTTGTGGTTTCGGCCCGACACAAAAAAAAATAGCGGCCCAGCGGGGGCAGATGACGGTCGTCTTTGGTCGCTGGTGCCGGCCCCAAAAACATGATGGCGAATCTTAACAGATATATGAACCATCCGTTCTGAAGGGGGGGTGGTTGAATTGTCCCGCAAGAAAATGTTGTTTATATGGGCTCTAATCCAATCAAACTAATTTAATATACCATAAATCCAACAGTGAATCGATATACCAGAAGTTCAACCACCTTTGCTAACTGAATCCCATGAAATCCCCATTAAATCCCATTAAATCCATATGAAATCATCAATTTGCTACAGTAACTGGGGTTATCACTTTCCGGGTGCTAACCATGACCGTCCGCCGATTCGCTTGCGAGGACGAAATTGTGCATTTTCTTTCAAAGTGGCCGATGCAGTTGGGACCCTGGCGGTTGGTGGCTTACTCCCTTCCCCATGTAAAAAACAGCCCCGTTCAACGAAACCGTGGTTTTTTGGTTGGGAATTTCCACATTGGGACCATGCAATTGGGGTGTTTAATATTAGGCTGATGGGACTATAGCATTATATAACATTATATAACCATATATAAGCCATAACTGGGGAAGCAAACTGTCTTTGACCAGAGGCTAGTGGCTGGAAATGTGGGCCATATGGGTTTCAACCACCGGACAGATGTGGATTATGAACTCAGCCACTTTTTATGATCGAACTGGGAATCTGCACACAAAAAAGGCACCTTGGTGGTGGCGCAGATCGGGAAAATTTTTCTGTGCGAAGATCAACTGGAGGATTTTCATCAATCCGTGGGGGATTTATAAGCCATTAATCATACAATGTGGCCCCCCCCAGTGATGTTTGTTGGTTTATAAACCCCAGTAACTATAGTTATTTGCGTACCATAAACCATAGTGAAATTGGAGCTATGTTCACCAACTTAGCGTTCGTAAACGGGGGCCTCACGACTTGTAGGTGGATTTTGTTTAAAAAAATCTGCTGGGGATGACCAAAAAGCCCAGCCCGCCTTCCAGTTTCCCAGTTTCCGAGCTTCGCCAGTGGAAAGCGCATCGTTCTGTGCACAAAAATTGTCGTGTCAACTACCCTCTGGTAAACTAACATAGCTATGGAAAATCACCATTTTTAATGGGAAAATTCACTATAAATGGCCATTTTCAATAGTTATGTTAAATTACCAGAGGGTATTGACTTCCACTTCCAGCAAATTGCCATAGAAAATTCGGAAAACCAGAATAACCAGACTTTCCCCAGCAGTTGTAAGGCCATTTTCCTCGACAAAGCATGGCTTTCCATGGCGTTTTCCACGTGCTTTGCTGGATACCCATCAGGAGCAATGACTAATGTCTGAGTCCAGCCTGGATCTTGATCTAAAAATAATCTCGCTCGTGGAAACTCCTCGGAATTGTTCATCAAATTTCATCAACAGAATCAATACATATATCAATACCCCTTTCGAATTGGCCGGAAATTATCATTTTGAACTGGATGATTATTTCTTTGCAACCTAGTTCTAAAATTGTTATACTCTCTGGTAATTTTTCACGTAGCTATTGAAAATGGACCATTTATAGATGATTTAGCTGTTATAAATGGTGGATCTTTCCATAGTTATGTAAACGGTTACCAGAGGGTATCCACATTGAATCCCCATTATATCCCATTAATATCCTATAAAATCACCATTAAATCACCATTAGTATCATGTTCTCTGTCTGGTTTCAGTTGACATTTCTGTTTTTCGCATGGAACTCATGAGACGCACCGAGGCCGAAAGTTCTGTAAGTTTGCCCATGGCATGGAAGAACTCCAGCGAGCACCAGACCTGAGGCTCCCGCCAACCCTGGTGCTTTGGACCAAATTCTCATTGGTTGATACTGGTAATGGTATGATATATCCATTGGTTTAGTATGGGGTAATGATGGTTAATGATGGTTGATAATGGTTAATAATCACTGGTTGGTGGTTTGGACCATGAATTTTATTTTCCATTTCATATATGGGATGTCATCTGAAACCCATTGACGAACTCATATTTTTCAAGATTGTTTTTTAACCACCAACCACAAACCGTCCCCAAAATCACCATTTTTATGGGTGGTATAAACCATCCAAAAATGGAGTGGTTTATGACATTGTTTGACCTACATTAATAAATGTGTCTTCCAAAAACTTTAGACAAATCAATCCTATAAGGAGAAGGTACGGCTAACCCCCTAGTCATCGTACTCCAGTCACACTTCCTTTCAGAAGGTACGGCTGGATCCATAGGGCAACATCTTTATATCAATGGGAATTCCAGGATCCTAAAATGGAGGTACTGTACCATTTGTTAGGCCATATTTTGTGGGGATATTCCCTTACATAGGCCTTATATAGGCCTTATATATGGTAGGTACCTCCAATTTAGGTTCCTGAAATGGCCAGTGATTATAAGTGATCTAACAAATATGGGATATACCGGGATACCATGGATACCCGAATAAGTCCCAAAAGTCCCGAAAGTTACCCATGGATTTTTCGCTTCATGTTGCCCATCAATTGTCTGGTTGGTGGTTTGGAACATGAATTTTATGACTTTCCATTCAGTTGGGAATAGTAATCCCAACTGACTCATATTTTTCAGAGGGGTAGGTCAACCACCAACCAGTTGTGTGTCATTGTGGGGCTAGCAGCTAGCCCATGTCTGGGATGAATCCCCATTTTGCCAAACAACGAACCCGCAACCAAAGACCAATGATGGTGGTTGGGGACAATCTCAATGCAGAAGATACCCTCTGGTTATTTAACATAGCCATGGAAAATCCCTTATAAACGGAGGTTTTAATGGGAAAATCATCTATAAATGGGCCATTTTCCATGGCTATGTTATATAAATAACCAGAGGGTATCAGAAGTGAAACATCTCCTTCACAAAAGGTCTATCCCCTCAGAAAAAGCCTCGCGGCTCCTGCCCAAAATCGATGGATCAACCGTGGTCAACCGTTTTCAGAATTTTCCTGGAGGTGATGATAATCCCTTATATAGTATAGGAAAGATCCACCATGTGTAATTGAACAACTCACTATAAATGGGCCATTTTCAATAGCTATGTAACAAATTACCAGAGGTATTAGTTATTTTTTAATATAGTTATTAGCTATTACTATACTTGTTAGTTATTGGTTACTACCAGAAGATACCCTTGTTAGTTGCCCCCTGTGTGAGCTACACCACATGTCTGGCATTTTTACCATGTTTTACCAGGGCATATGATGATAAACTGGTTGGCGGTTTGGAACATTTTCCCATATATTGGGAATAATCATCCCACCTGACTTTTATATTTTTCAGAGGGGTTGAAACCATCAACCAGTAAAGCATGATACACCACTGGAGGGCATGGGGTATTTTATCTTGAGGCAGCAGAGAAACCCAGCAAAAACATTGGTGGCATGAAGCAGTATGAATCATGACCCTATTTCACTCTGTCCCTGATTTTGGCTGGCAGGAAGACAGCCATGTGCAAAAACTTCTTGGCAACACAGCGTTGCGACCAGGAGGACTGCACGTATTTGATAAAGCTGGAAAAAGGGTAGTATATGACAGTATATGGTAGTATTATATCTTGATCCTTGATCTTATAAGCTTCAATTTATAGAGGCTTATAACATATTATAAATGGTGATATATGTAGATTTTTTGAGTGGTATCTAGGTATCTAAGATCGGCCAGGGAAATGGGTGGCCAAAAAAATCGGGCTAGCAGACACCTGTGGAACATATTCTAACTTCTTTGGCATCAAATCTGAAAACCAACTTGTTTCTGAAAAAAAAACCTGTGTTGAAGATGGCAGCTGTCCGCTGTTGGAAAAAACACAGCCACCTTTTCGCTGCCTTTTTTGGGCACTGACTGAATACCTGGTGAATGCTTAAGGTGATTCACCCCTTTGTTTCGGCCAAACAACGGCCCAAAAAGCACAATGTGCCCCCCCCCAGTGATGTGAACGTTGGTTTAGATTCGCACCAGTAACTATAGTTATTTGCGTACCATAAACCATGGTGAAATTGGAGTTATGTTCAGCTATCTTGGGGGCCTCACATTGCAGTAGTGGCGTAGGGCTAGAACCACTGGGGTGAACTCAGCTACTCTGGTGGGCGTTGCGTCTAGTCCGAGCTGAACCACCAGGGGAACCGCTTTTGCGCGGTGGCCACCTGTGGGATCCTGCGACGGTGATGTGTGGTAAATAAACATCCCGCAAAGTGGGGCAGGATTTTGCAACCATCCACAGTATCATATATATATATATCATATTATATAGATTAATAGTGGTTAGTAATATATTATAACCATATCTGGATATCTGGGTAAATTAAAACCTCACTGTTCTCCCGAACCCTGGAATCATGGTTCGTAAGGGGAATCATCCCCAAATAGCCGAACTATTCAAGGCCCTGCCGGTCCAAGCCGCCCCGTGGCAAGGGTGGTGTCTCGTTTGAGAGCAGATTGGGCCATGGCATTCTCGGCATTCTCGGTTTTGCCCATCCCCATGTTGGAACTTATTCGAACCTACGATATTACATCATCCTCTATGAGACCAAGTACAAGGGCCAATGTACTGGTATCAGGGGTTCGATCAAACAATGACTTTTCCATCTCAGGTTTACTCAAGGATCCCAACCTTCATGATCACAGATTCATGGCATGGCACACTGAGAAGCCTGCAACCTTCGACATGACGGATCGAGCAGTTGAGTTGACGACGAGTCGTTTTCAGTTGATGCGAAATGTTTCAGACCTGTATTGCCATAATGTTGTAGTGACTCAGATCGATCCCTTGAAGTTGCATGCAGACTCCCAGAGCCTACTCATCCCATGGAACAACGAAGTTTGGACTGAATTTCCCTCTAAATGGACCCTTGAACAGTTTTCAGGGGGCTTTGGAGGTTGGTCATTTGGCTTGAGATACCTGGAATCTCAAATTGAAGCTTGTGAAGCGCCCCATCGAATCTTGGGTATCGAATCCAACCTTCCCTACGCCACACAATATGCCTTGTCTCATGGAAGTTGTTTGATAGGGAACCCACATGACATGCCGACCAACTTCATCAGCCAGCTTGACCGTAATGCTGTGATTGTGACCCGCATTCAGGAATTGTGCTGGCAACACCAGTTGCAACATATGCCAATCCATTTGTGGACAGTTTCAGCTCCTTGCGTATCATGGACAACAGCTGCCAGTCAGGAGGGATTTTGGTCTCCAGACGGCCTTGCCCTCGCACATGCCATTGCCCAGTTGCGCATTTTCAAGCCTCAGGTTGCCACTTTGGAACAGGTTTCAGGCTTTGAGGGACATACCCAGTTTGGGTTAGCCACACGAATGCTGACATGGGCTGGTTACCACATGATCCACTCAGGGATTTTTGACCTCTCCAATGTCACGCCATGCAGACGTGCACGATGGCTAGGTATCTTAGTTCATGTAGACCAATTGCCCAAGCTCAACATGGAGCAACTCACCGCCTTTCGCTGGCCAAGTGTACATAGCACAGCACGATCATTTGACGCCATCCGGCCAATGTCAGCCGAAGAAGCATTGGAGTTTGAACCATCCGTGCCGGACGCATCGATGTATTTTGACCCCAATTTTCTGCCAGGACGTCATACGGTTTGGACCAAAAAGCAGATCTTGGATTATCACATTCCCAGCATTGACGGCAAGATTCCAACATTCATGTCACGATATGGCCAGCAACACACTTTGAGACCGTATCAACTCACCACCAAGGGTTTGTTCGGCCATTTTCTGCGTAGTGGTATGACCTTCCGTTTTTGGTCACCAGCTGAGATTGCATTGTTGCACGCACAGGCATTCCCCATGATCATTCTCAAACCCAAGACACTTGGATGGGAAACCCTAGGAAACTGCATCAGTACTCCACATGCCATTTTTGCACTTGCACATGCGCTCAATGCCAGAGACAATCTCCACATCAACCCCACGCAGATGGTACAGAATTTCATACACAACAGATTCAAGATTTCCAACTCAGCCATTCAACAGGACCAATTTGCATGGTACCTAGGAACACCAAACCAAGTGACCATCCTTAAGCAGCGTCTCCAATTTTTTACGACCCAATTGGAATGGACAGAAGATGCACAAAATACTTGGCCTGCGGGAACCTTTTTCTCCCCAGTTGATGGTCTCCTCCCACTGGATTGGCAGAAAGAGGATCATGCAAATATCCCTGAGACCATTTCAGAGTCAAGCCAGCCTGCATCCGATGATCCCATTGAAGATGTTGCCTCACAGCCAGACCAGGACTTGCTGGTCATGCCGAAACTGATCCCAGGGGAATATGGAACGATCAAAGTCAGCCCATGTGTCAAAGCCAGAACTTTGCTGACAGTCTGGGAACAGCCACTTTCGCCAACTGATCAAGACATCCAGCACATCGACCAACCAATCAATCAGGCTGGATTGCATCCAAGAACAGTTCTGAGGCCCTTGACAGATCAACCACAGGATCACTCATTGCGAGCAGCCTTGGATACTGCTCCGAAGGACACAGTTATCCCCATTTTGGACCGTTCAGATGTTGACCTCTCTTTGTACGAAGTAGTTGATGGATCCACCTGGCGCCAGATCAGAACTTGGCACCCACAGCTTAGTACCGCCAAGCATGACATCTTTGGAGATTTACATGATGCCTGTGTCTTCCATGGTCGTGTCGAAGTGTCAGATAGGCCATATGAACCAATCCGGCCAGTTCTTTCCGAGAGCCAAATTTTTGCGCTTGAACGTGCTGAATTCACGACATTGGTTCCGAAGAGCACTGACATCTTGATCCTTCACTGCACGGGGGATGGGGAAGCCAGACAAGCATTCCTTCGATGTTGGATGTCAGAGCAGCAAATGACATGGTACCATCAGATTGGCAGACAGTGCAATTTCCAGTTAATAGATGACTATTCATGGCGCCTCATTTTCCGCCCACACCATGACAACCCAACAATGCCAGTACCTTTTTTCAAAGAAGCTCTCACTTGGAGAATTTGGAAACAATGCTTGGCCTCTCTGCAGACGAACTCAGGGTATGACACCATCATCAAGAGGTTGAGTAAGGTCATCATTCGTTGTAATTTTGCCGCATCCACTCCAATTGCTGCCTTCTTGGTTTTGTTCAAACATGTTTATCAGATCTACGGTGAAGGCCAACCAAGCATGATTGCATCCGGCAAACGATGTACCGAGCCTGCCACAGTGAGAGACCTGTTTGACCGATTGCCGAAGTCAGGACCAATTATCATTCACATCTCCCCACCCATGTCGGGAGGGGGGGGAACAGAACGCCACCCAACTGCCAAGCAAGATGCAATTCGAGTAGCCCAAGCTGGCATTGCAAATTTGTTCCTTGAACATGGACTTGACCTTCCAGCAGTCACCACATCCACTACCAAAATTTTGGATTTTGCAGGGTTGCCCAGAATCCATAGTTTGCTCCAGCTTGACTCCACCGCGGGGATGAGACGCATGTTTCAACAGTTGTGCCAGGCTGCCCAGATTGAGCTTCCTCAGAATGTTTCCAAGTTGCACCTTGCGGAAGCAAAAATGAAGAAAGTCCGTACCCATCAAAACAATCGCCATCACCAAAACATTGATGTCAATCTCTACCAATTGGAAGACGGTTTCTTCCTCAACCATGATGATACCCCCGCCCCAGTCAACTCACAGTTTTCCTGGCACGCATCAGGTGTTTGTTTGATGTCATCTTTCATTGCCACAGACCTCCTAGCCACCACCACGGAAAGATCACCGGATGAGTTGGCAATCTATGTTGTGGGGGATTTCGCTATTCCCCCTGCTGTGGACGATCGTGGTCGCAGAGTGCTATTGAATGGTAAACTCATTCAATTAGGCCAACGAAAGATACACCCACCAGCGCCCAATGCAGTCGACCTGGACTCATCCAAAACCCAAATCATGGCAGTAACACTCTGGCAATCGGATTTTGATGAACAAATGTGGGAACGACTCTGCCAATCCCCGGTCAAAACAACTAAGGCCCTGTTCGCCCTCGAGGGGTACCAAGAGCTCTTAGGTAAACCATGGGGTCGATCGTTCCGTTGCAAGGGTCTCCCAGTTGAGGCATCCAGGGCGGACAGTATCCAGTTTCACGCTGAATTCACGATGGGGCCGCGTCTGCAGTCATTACTCAAACGTTCGGGGTTCAACAAAGTGTTCATGACCCCAAAATGCCCCCAGGGTACCCCTGATGAAAATTGGCGAGTAATATGGCTACCCCTCCAACCCAGCCAAATCGAGAGTAAATCAGCGGCCCTGACTGGGGCAGCCGGGTTGGTCCGTGGGACCAAATCCATAGGGCTCAGAGTCGAGGCGGGGGCATATCAGCAAGCATGGCAGAAGCTCAAGCCCGACCAAGCACCTCCGGATGGCCGCATCTTGCCGTTGACATACCGAGTACAGCCACTTCCGGCAGGTAC